>RCUE01000018.1_pt1 | contig 136296 bp, 184 predicted proteins | sample 2166111 | NCBI WGS metagenome assembly RCUE01 (sample SAMN09930795, study PRJNA488358) | compost metagenome | feature: garden; material: soil; isolation source: compost soil in phenylacetonitrile-enriched culture | place: Germany: Experimental Botanical Garden Goettingen | collected 2016-01-27 | reverse complement strand
CTTTTATTTCTTTAAATAAAAAGAAAAATAAATAGTTTTTCTCTTACTTCGTAAGAGAAAAACGGGCGTGACCGCCCTGATTTGGCAAGATCTAGTTACTGGGGGTAATGAGTTCATGAAAAGAGTGCCGATCAAGGTTATACGAAGACCTATCAAACTCCCATTCGATATAAAAATGCAGTTAAAGCTAGAAGAATTGCAAGAGTATACCAAAGAAGATGACATTTTAGAGATGTCTCGACACTACAACATGTTAGTAGTAGAGGCCACCAATAAAGCAGGATACTCATCTTTATCTGTGGAGAACTACAAAAGACACAGGAATTGGAGACATTTTGAGAGAGTGTGGGAAATATGCAGGATGAAGGGATGGGATAGGAAACTGTATTTAGAAGCACAATTTGCCAGGGCAAAAACATGGAATAGCACTATGCAATATCCTCAGCCTGGTATGATGTATTCCGTTGGGGCATTAAAGCACTTTGTAGAGTATCTGGGAGATTTGACCATAAAGCACAAATATGATACTAACGCGGACAAAAAGAAAAAAGGAAAGGAGACAGTGAGTCTAAGGGAGAAAGCCATACAGGACATTATAACTTCGGTGGAGACACTGGCAGAATATGTAGTCAACAGTAATTTCGAGGACAAGGCCCAATATAAAGCATTAAAAATATACCAATCTTGGGAGGAGTTGTCCCCGTATTATCTGTGGTCTATCCCTTGGTTCCATAACGTGTTGGAAGAACTCAAGGTGAGCAACATGGTACAAAAGTGTAAGGATGAGTTTGACAAGATTGGCAGGTCAGGTTCCATACAAAAAGTCATCAAGGAATGTGTACAAAAAGCTGAGGAATATTTTAACCTGCCTCCTAATATCGATTTGTGATATAAGAGAGAGGATTCTTTGACTGTCACATTTTTATTAGCACAGAGATCGAAACAGGAGGAATGTGACAATATGTCTGAAGTGTATCAGTTTGCTGAGGGGTTCCAGCTGAAAATACTTGCCATGATGGCCCGTGATAAGTCGTTTTATGCATCTTACAGGGATGTACTACAACCAAAGTATTTCCGCAAAGATGTCCACATTGATGTCGCACGTATTTTACATGACTTTTACGAGGATGAATTGGTTAGAGCTCAGCACAAAAAGACCCCGATAAATGCACCCTCTGTAGAGGTTCTGTTTGAGGAGATACGTAAGCTACTCAAAAACAACGAGAAGAAAAGCAAGTTAAGACACCAGTATGAAGACTGCATAGCAGATATAGTAGATGTAGACTTGTCTGATGCAGAGTATATAAAAGATTCTGTTGTGAAGTTTGGTAAAGACTCTGCTATGAGGCATGCCATTATGGATTCCGTCAATGACCTAGAAAAGGGTGATTTTGATACAATTTATGAGAGAATAGGAGAAGCACTCAGAATAGGAGACGATTTATCTGATCTGGGTGTAGACTTTTTTGAAGAGGCATCTGAACGTATCGAACAGTATCAAAAAGGTGGAGATGGGACCAGAAGGATACCCACTGGCTTGTCAGGCATAGATAAGGTTACAAGAGGTGGTCTGGGTAATGGGGAACTAGGAGTTGTAATTGCCCCTCCAAACCGAGGTAAATCCTTTGCATTAATCAATATAGGGGCTGGGGCCATCATGGAAGGATACAATGTGGTCCATTACACCCTAGAGATGCCAGAGCGCCAGGTAGCTAAACGATATGACAATCGCTTAATAAAACGTGACTTGGACTACATGAAAGACAATCCAGAGAAGACCCTAATGGCCTTAATGAACATACAGAAGATTAACAAGGGTAAACTTATAATCAAGAAATACAAAACAAATGAGTGTTCTGTTAACTCTATACGCTCACACTTAACAAGACTTAAGATGGAAAAGGGGTTTGTGCCAGACCTCATTATAGTGGACTACGGTGACCTGTTGCAACCAAGGAGAACCTATTCAGACAAGCGTTTTGAACTGGAATCAATATATCTGGATTTGCGTGACCTGGGTGACGAGTTTAGTTGTCCTGTATGGACCGCTTCACAGGCTAATCGTGGTGCTTTGGATAAGAAGATTATAACACTTGCAGACTTGGCAGAAGCATTTAATAAAGCCAACATTGCTGACTTCATGGTAGCCCTCTGTCAAACCGTCGAGGAAAAAAGGGACCTTATCATGCGCTGGCATATTGCTAAATTCCGTGACGGTGAAGCCAACATCACCCTAGATGGAGACATAGACTATGGCACAGCAGTTATGACAGCTATACTTAATAACTAACTGGGGGAATTAAAGTGTTCTATGCAATGATACCCTCTGAAATGGCTGACGATCTTACTAATAGGTACATTGACTGCATGAGAAGTCTGTCGGAAGAAGACCTAGTGGTCTTAGCCACCCAATGGGAATGGTACAGGAAAGAATGCGGGATGGAGCCCATGATTCCATATTATGTGTTTGTAGTGCTTATGCATGAGGTTTATAAAAAGCCAGCAGGAGATGGGATAAATGCAGTTAAAGATTAACTGTCCTAGATGTGCTGAGTACGGGCATTTCGTGGAGGTCTACAGTTCAGGAGGGCTCCATAGGTGTTTGAGATGTGACAGAGACTGGCCTAAACAGTATAAAAGAACCCCAATTATTGTCCCTAAAAAGGGAAAAGTCCTCCTCTGTACAGTTCACTACAGAACTGTAATGGAGGGTGTTGATGTCCAGATGCTAGCAGTAGGTAAGCCAAAAGGCATAACTTACTTTAAGTGGTGGCAGCATGAGCCAGGGTTAGCACCTAGCAGGGAATTAGTGACATTTACTAAAATGAACAACAGAAAGGGTAAATTGGAGGGGTGGTTTGAAAGATATACAGAGTCCTTACTGGATGAATGGAGAGAACGGAAAGACTTTACAGAAGCTTTTACTAGACTTTTGAACTATCTTAAACAAGGAAAAACGGTTGCTATATCTTGCTACTGCCATCCACTTAAACGTAATGTATGTCATCTGAGCATACTAAGGGGACTGATAGAGGATTTTGGTTATGAGGTAGAAGAGGCCCCATTGACCGATACTGATGATATTGACCCTCTCATATAATTGCATGTAACATTTCCCAACATTTTTATATTGGGAGGTGATACTAATGGGAGAAGCCAAAGATTACATCCCTGGTCTAGGAAGTCAGTTTAAGATCAGTCCCGATGAGATAGACACAGGTGAGTTGGTTGAAGAGTTGGAAGAACTAGGAATTGGCGGCGGTGGAGAAGGCGGCCCCATCACAGCGGATCAGATAACTGATGCTAGTGCTGTTGGTAAGAGTGTACTAAAGGCAGCAGATGCTGCAGCAGCTAGGTCTGCTATTGGCGCTGGAACCTCAAGCCTTACACTGGGTACTACAGGTTCTACTGCGCTAGCAGGCAACGGTACAGCAGCGGCTGCTACTAAGCTAGCAACTGCACGTACCTTGGCTTTAACTGGTGGAGCGACTGGCTCTGCTACATTTGATGGCTCCGCTAATGCCTCCATATCTGTAACCCTAGCAACTGCAACAACAGCCGCTGCTGGGGCAGTAAAGCAAGCTGTTGCACAAGCTGATAGCTCTGCTACTGATGCTGCTGGACTAGCTGCTGACTTTAACGCTTTACTAGCAAAACTGCGAACAGCTGGCATATTGGCCCCATAAAAGACCCTTCGGGGTCTTTTTCTATTTTTGGTGAGAATTCTGGGGTTGATCTTTCCTTTACTCAAAGGAGTGGTTTCATGCAACCTAAGAATCTTAGTCTGGTAACTAACTTAAGAGGCAAGTGTGGTATGTGTGGGCGGTGTTGTCAAGCAATACATTTGCCCTTGAGCCCAAAAGATATACAAGAAATGCATGAGAAGGGCAATAACCCAGATGCCTCGTTTATACACCAAAATTGGACTCCTATATCTAAGGAGGAAGCTTTTGATATTAACCCATACTTCCTAGTAAATGAAAAAAGGATTAAGGAGGAAGAGCTAGATTTAAACTATGAGGACCTATACTTTTATACCTGCAATAGACTAGACAAGGAATCAAAATTGTGTACCGTGCATGATCTAAGACCTAATGTCTGCTCTGGGTATCCTTGGTATGGGGGAAGACCCCATGTGACAGAGTTATTTTATTCTGAAGACTGTGGATACAGGATTGATGTAGAAGATGAGAAAAGGAGGTTAGAAGAGAGTGAATAGGTTTACCTCCACTGATCAAATGGCTTGGGCAGCTATGAATGGTTCCTTGGATATAGAAGAAGTAATGAAGGATTTTGAGTTCCGTGTAGTGAAGGGTAGAACCTGTGACAAGACTGACATATACAATGCCATACTCAGAGGTGTGCAAAAGGGACAAGGCAAAACAGAAACAGAATTGGTTATGGTTGGTGCTGAGCTGGCCAAAGTACTTAAACCTAAGAGAAGACGAACAAAGGAGTGAAATATGATGAAGATAGCTGCTTTTGCGGATTTTCATGCTCATATGTGGAAAGAGTTTGATGAAAAGGGTGGAGTAACTGGCTCTATAAGACTTGATAATCAAATAAATACCTTAAGCTATATGCGGGAATGGTGTAAGACTAACGGTGTGACAACACTGCTTTTCGCTGGTGACTTGTTCCATCAAAGAGGCAGAGTTGATACAGTTGTGTTTAATGCTGTGTACGATGAGATAGAGAGATTCACCAGAGACAACATCAGTATAATCATGATAGCTGGTAATCATGATCAGTATGACAACTCTGACATACCGGAAAACTCCCTTCACTCTTTTAAAAAATTGCATGGTGTGCATGTGTATGACACAGTTGGTACCCGTCTCGTTGTACGGTCTACAGGATATGGGGAGATTGTGGAGGAGGTAGAAATTGTCTGTGCACCTTATAGCAAAAATGCTCAAATGATCAAGGACTATATTGCTGGTGTGGAGAAGAAAGACATCCCTCAAATTTTATTATTTCATCTGGGTGTTTCCGGGGCTTTTGTTGGAAACGGTAACTATCCGATGGCAGATGCCTTTAGTGTAGAAGACTTACGTCCTGATCTGTTTAAATACATCATTGGTGGTCACTTCCATAAGCGTCAGCATCTGGGAGGACACCCTAATGCATTCTACTGTGGGGCCCCTGTTCAACATAGCTTTGGGGATGAAGGGGAAACCAAAGGGTTTTATGTGGTGGATACCTCTAAGCGATGGGATATAGAATTTATACCCATCCCTAATCCTTACTTCATTACTCTGGAAGAGAAAGTGGGGGCTGACTTAACCGATTATGAGGAATTTCTTAACACTTGTGCGGAAGAAGGCAACTACGTAAGGTTTATAGCCACCCCTGAGTTGCTTGCTAAGTGGGAAGAGATTATACCAGAAGGCTTGAAATATAAAGTCGAGTTGAGAAAAGAGTATGAACAGCAGGAAAGAAGTGAGGTCAAGGTAGGCATGGGCTTTGAGGAGATTGTAGCCAAATATGCTGATGAAAATAGACCAGATGCCAAGGAAATAGGTCTTGAATTGATTAGAGAGGCTTTAGCTGAATCATAAGGCTGAATAACATGAGAGCAGGTGAGAGATATGAGTACTAATACAGCAATAAGAACCCCATTTTCTATCAAACGCAAAGCAATTACTAGCATGTCAGAAGCTGGCCATACTAAGAGTGGTGGATGGATGGTCTTTGATAGACCCAACGAGGAACCGCCTAATTGGAAGCTAGAAAAGGGAGAGCGAATACTGTGGTGCCCCTGGTGTGGGGCTTGGGCAATTTATAAGAAGGTTCATGGAGATGACGCATGGAGATGTCAAAGCTACTGTGGATGGGCCAATACCAATGATTACTACGTGCGACAAGCTAACAAAATATGGTTTGAAGAGGTGCCTTTGGGAGAGTTGAAGAAACTAGATATTCCAAGGCCTGGAGTTCGGCGAGGTCGTTAGTTCCTCAATACGGTCCCAGCTATTTTCTTCAATAAAGGAGGGACTGCTCATGAAGGTAATCAGTCAAGATAATAGATCAATAACCTTAGAACTGACCCCTATAGAACTTACTGTATTGGAGTCAGCTGTACGTAAGGAATTGATGTCAAGGAGAACTCAATGGAAGCGGTCTAATCCTACTGTACCTGAGGAATTAATGTATTATGCTGACATGAAGCAGACCACAGAGGACATGCAGTACCAAATAGGGAAAAGTGTCCTTACATATAAACAATGGGGAATTCTACGTTAGGAGAGTCGAAAATGGCTCTCCTTCTTCTTTTCTTTTAGTAGAAAAGGAGGGTAAAACTCATGGCATTGAGTTTGTCAGATTTAGAGGTCACTAATTTTATGTCTATCAAGGAATCTAGGGCTAATTTAAGGAATCGAGGCTTGGTGTTAGTAGTTGGTGATAACCAGGATGATGATACATTTGAAAGTAATGGAGCAGGTAAATCCTCTTTCTTTTCAGAGTCGATTGTATGGGCATTATATGGACAGACCATACGTGGAGTTAAGGCTGATGAGGTTATCAACAGAGTAGTGGGCAAGGGTACCAGGGTCCGTACAGAACTAGTGGATGACCTCACAGGTGATGTATATGAAATAATTAGGCATCGTAAGCACCCACAACATGGCAACCATGTATTGGTTTTACGTAATGGGGAAAATATTACGGGCAAGTCTGATACAGACACCAATCAGATTATAGAAGAATTAGTTGGCATGGATTATATGACCTTCACTAATTCTATTATGTTTGGACAAGGAGTAACTAAACTATTCGCCTCTGCTACGGATTCAGAGCAAAAGAAAATATTGGAACAGATGCTGCAAATAGATGTATTCCGGGTGGCTCAGGAGTTAGCTAAGGCCAAGGAGTCCCAGCTTAGTTCTGAAATACTAACCTTGGATTCTTCTATAGAAAAAACTTTATCCTTAAAGGCTTCTTTGGAGAAGCAAGTGGAAGAGCTACAAACCAAGGAGGAAGAACTAGGGGAAAAGGTTGCTTTACGCATCAAGGAATTAGACAAGGAATTAGACTCCTATTACAAAGAATTAGAGTCTTTGCCATTAAAGGATGAGTTGGTAGAGGAGGAAGAACAATGTAAGGCCCTGTTGACCTCCACTACTCTAAAGCTGGACAAGTATAAGGAAGCAGAAGAAAACTTGTCAGAATTGTTATCCTTGCAAAAATCTGCTCAGAGAGAGATTAAACGTTTGGAATCTATTATAAAAGAGGACGAGGAAAGGTTGTATGGCCTATCTAAGGGACTTGGTATCCCAGAAACCTGCGAAGTTTGCGGGCAACCTTTGCCCCTTGATGACACCAGTCACCTACAAGGTCACTTAGAAAAAGCTATCAAGGAAAATAGATCAAGGTTGAATTTGGAACAAGAAGACCTAAATGAGTTTGCTTCCTTGATTTCTAAGGCCAATAAACAGATGGAAAACAAGAAAGCTATAGAAACCTCTATACAAGAAGTTAAGTTGGTTCTTGCAGAGATTCGTAGAGACATCAAGGAATTGGAAACAAACCGTAGCAGACTGGAAACAAATATACGAAAAACTAAAGACCTGATCAAGGAGCAATCTGACCTCTTGGATACTACTTATTCTGGGGTCATTGAGGACAATTTGACTAAGATCAGGGAAGCTAGTGACCAGATGGAACAACTAAGGCGGGACAAGGAAGTGAAGGCATCTGAGCATGACAAATACAAGTTTTGGGTAAATAGCTTTGGCAATCAGGGCATCAAGTCTGTTATGCTAGACTCGGTTACTCCTTTCCTGAATGAAAGATGTAACTACTATCTAACTAAGCTGGCGGGCAACTCCATAGAGGTCACGTTTAGCACCCAACAGAAGATTAAGTCAGGCGTTAATAAGGGCCAGATGAAGGATAAGTTTGAGGTAGTGGTGGATAACAAAAATGGGGATGCTAACTACAGAGGGAATAGCGGTGGAGAAAAGCGCCGAGTAGATATAGCCATCAATATGGCACTACAGGATTTGGTATTGTCCAGGACCAACAAAAAGTTCGACTTAATAGTATACGATGAATGCTTTGAAGGATTGGATAGCGTTGGCTGTGAAAACGTAATCCAATTGCTAAATGAGAAAGCTAAGCAGTGTGGTACTGTTTTAGTAATAACACATAACGACAACCTAAAGCAATTATTTTCAAAGTCGATGAAGATGGTTAAAACAGGCGGCACAACCATAGTTAAGGAGGATGCGGTATGAAAAAGTACACTTGGTTATGGAGAGCCACAGACATTGGAGTTAAAGGCAGAAGCATGCTCTCTTTTTGTAGGATGCAGGGAATAGATGTGATTCTGCTACAGTTATCCAATAAGGTTACAGCGGATGACTACAAGTATTTTATATCCGAGGCTACCAAATTTGGCATAGAAGTGCATGCTGCTTGTGGAGAACGAGAGTGGTACCATCCAACTAAGTACTCAGACATATATGACTGCATCAGCAGGGTGAGTGCCTACAACTCTAGGTGCTTGTCTGCCGAATGCGAATTTACAGGTATCCATTTTGACATTGAACCTCATTCTTTGGATGAATGGAAAAACATGGAAACTAGACCTGAGGTAATTAAAAATTGGGCTGACACGGTATCGACTTATGTTGTAGACTGTAGACTAGCAGGGTTGCAACTTACTGCTGCTGTGCCTCTGGCCATTGCTAAGGTTGAATATGAAGGGGCACGTTTTTCTAAGTTCATGGCAGAGCAACATGATAAATTGTTAGTAATGTCATATCGTGATTTTGTGGAAGGCAATGACAGCATATTACACCATGTGGATTTGTTCCTACAGGATTCCATAGATTTGTATAAACCGCAATGTATTGTGCCATCAGTAGAGACAAAAATATCTTCTGAGGGGGATAAGGTTTCTTTCCATGAGGAAGGTAGCATTTTTATGAGAAAGCAACTAGACTTACTTCACTGGAAACTGTCAGATCATAAGGGGTATGGTGGGTACGGAATTCATTCTTTGGAGTACTGGATGGATATGTCCATGTATCCTATCGTAGAGGGATAAGGAATAACGAATTGTGTAAGGATATAGAAATAGGCCCCTTTTAGGGGCCTATTTCTATATAGATTGTGCCCATTCCTCAAAGGTCAGCACATCTAGTTTATCTATTTTGGACTGAACATAGTTAACTACCGAAGAGAATTTAGAAGTAGCAAAGCTTATACTGTCTGTAGCCGTGTCCTCTATTTTATGAAAAAGTAAGGTCACGCCACATCCTGTTTCAGCCGCTATATCTATAGCAGTTTGCCATATAATATCTTCTGTGTTGTTATATATGTTAATGACCTTAAGAACTTTAGGTTGTATAGGGGGACAGACTTCGTATTCTTCTAGCACACTGCGGCCCAACCTGTAGTGGGACATGACACTAAGAACATCCTCATTATGGCCTCCATAGGGATAGGCTACCAGGTCTGCCGATTCAGGGAAGCCGTTCTGTTCCAGCCACTTCCTACAGGATGACAGCTCAATTTCTACTTGGGCTTTGCTTATGGTAGAAAGGTCTTTATGAGTTTGGGTATGGTTGAATATAGTCCAACCATACGTATGAAGTTCTCTAAGTTGTGGCAGATTCATGTACCCTGTGGTGCCAACAGAGCCGCTGATGACACCTATACTACCAACAAAACCCTTTGACAACATAATGGGAAATGCTTTGGTATATTGAGTAAGCCATCCATCATCAAAGTGAAATTGAACACTACCTTTTTGGTTTTTATTGAGATATATGGCGTCAAAAGCCACCGAGGCTCCCACTTCTGCACCAGTTATACTAATCTGGAGTGTGGTTAGGTTGTTCTGTAGACTCTCTGTCCCGGATACAGTCAACTTGGATAGTGGTATCATGACTTCATTCCATCCAGGCACAGTTTTCCATTTGGTTGTTTTCCAACTTAGGTAACCTGCCATATTGTCTGTTGACGACATCCGTAGTTCTATGTTAGATAGCTTGTTCCTGTCATACACATAGAATCTTATCATCATGTTTTTTGTCTTGCTCAAATCCAAGGAAGTTTGTCTTAATCTGGCAGCTACGGTCATATTAGCAGCATCGCTAGTTAGTTTTAGGCTAGAAGGGCCTGTTAAGTTATATTCTGTGGTTTGTGCTACTGTGCCATACCACAGAGTCCATTTTGAGAAATCAGTAAAAAGTCGTCCATTTCTACTACCAGACTTAATACGTGTGAAGTCACTAGACAACCTGCTTAAATCCTGAGATAGTTTAGTTACACCAATAGATTGGCCTATTGACTCCAGATTGAGATTACTGGGTTCTATGTTAAACATAGTGCCCAACCCCGGTATATACTTTTCTGCTCCCATGTTATGCGCCTCCTTTAGGTTCACCCATTTAAAAAGTAGAAAAATTATGCTGACAGATCTAAGACTGTTAATCGATATTAAAAGGTGCAATTTTGGCCCGTGACAGTTAATTTGACTTTTAGTAGAAGGATTTTGGAGGTGTGATTTGATGATTATCGACTATTTGGATTCTGCACTAGGTCAGGGCACACCCCACCCAAATACCTCTAGGGGCCTGCAATACAGTTACAAGTGCCCTTTTTGTGGAGACTATAAAGAGAGACTGTTTGTGCATCCTGGCAGACAGACTTTTTACTGCCATAACTGTGAGTCTGCTGGTAGTTTAGTGACTTTCATCTCGGACTATGCTCAGATACCATGGTATGATGCTCTAAAAGTTTACAGGGAATATGTAGACTATGATCAGATTCTACCTGATGATCTACAACAAGAAATATACACTAAGCTGATGTCCGATATCATTCAGGCTCCCTCTAAACCAAAGTATGTGTACCCATTGCCGGAGGAGTTTGTACTGTTGGAGGAAGCTAAGGGCAAGGCTGGAAAACAAGCTATAGAGTATATAAAAAGCAGAGGCATAACCCTTAAAATGGCGGAGCGATACTATATAGGGTACTGTGCAGAAGGGGACTACGCTAACAGAATCATAATGCCAGATTTTGAGCAAGGGGAACTTATATACTGGCAAGCTAGGACTTGGCTTAAAGCCCCAAAGGACAAAATAGCTAAAAAATTCTATCGAAAAGTGATGAACCCATCCTTAACAGAAGAACAAGTTCAACAGGGCATCAAGGCTGTGGATAAATCTGAAGTATTAGGTAATATAGATGGTATTCTATCTGAGGGTGTTGCTGTTATATGCGAGGGTAAAATGGACCAGTATACTATAGGGGACACTGGTGCTTGTCTTCATGGTAAGCACATGTCGGATGAGCAATTTATGAAACTGGTATTGAACAAGGATAAGATAGGTGCCCTATATATAATGCTAGATGGAGACGCTATGAAAAGTGCTGTGGCCACAGCTGACAGATTATACAAACATTATGACGAGGTGTGGATGGTTAAGTTGCCCGAGGACAAAGACCCTAATTCTTTAGGGGCCAAGGGCGTTTTAGACTGTTTAACTAAAGCTGTTAGGTACAATGACATGTTTCAGGTTAGGGCAAGACTCTTGGGGTGGTTTTGACTAGGGGGAGAGGATTTTGGCGGCTTCACTTCATTTGAAGTGATGATTTAGTTGAGGAGGATGACAACAATGTGGCAAGCATCTATTAAGTACTATTCCGAATGGGAGCAAAAAGAGAGGGAGAATGGAGAGACCCAACCTAAAATCTTCTATGGAACTCCTTTTGCTGCTGGTATCGACATCCCTTTTTATGACCCGGAAGTAGAACAAGTAACTATTAAGCCTGGTCAGAGAGTCATGCTTAAAACCGGGGTATATATGGAAATGCCAGAGCATTTACTGGGCTTCCTTGATTCTCGTAGTAGCACAAGTAAGTTGCTACTTGATCTGCTGTGTAGAACAATTGATTGCGACTATAGGGGTAATATCCGGCTGGTTGTAACCAACGTAGGGGAGAAAGATGTTACTGTTGTACGTGGTGACTACTTGTTCCAGATGATTTTACTACCTAGGATTCAAGGTATTCTGACATCCGTGAATTCTGTAGAGGAGTTGTCTGAGACTGTACGTGCAGCAGACGGTTTTGGTAGTACAGGAAATAGTCAAGTAGCAGGAGGTAAAAATGAATAACGATGAAGCAATGACAGAAAAGATGAAGGCTGAACAACTTGCTCAAGCCTTGAATAAAGAGATGGGCATGGAAGCACCTAAATTGTCCCCTAAACAGGCTGAAAAGAAGCGTAAGCAGGAAGAAAACTACTGGAATGGTATGATTTCCCGTAAGGAAGCTTTTCAGCTTGTTAAAGGGGCCACAGCGCAACAAGATGAAAAATTGCGTACCTTGTATATAGTCACTAATACACTGCTGGCACTGGTTAAGGACCTTGGTTTGGCAGACCAGTCTAAATTGGATGATCTGTCTAGGAGATTCGTGGAACAAATGTATGGTCCTGCCTCAGAGGAAGATGGCACCACGGAATAAAAGTGATATAGAGACTACCTAAGGGTAGTCTCTTGTAATATAAGGAGGATATGTAAAATGGAACTGGAAAAATACCCTTCAATTATAGTGAACAATGATGTAGTTAGAAGTTTACCATTTCCTCTGGATAAGGAAGAAGGGCCATGGATATCTGGAGGGTCGGCTAGGAGAATGATGTTTCGTTGGTCTATTGACAGTGATATAGATGTGTTTTTCAAGTCCTGGAAGCAGCTAGAAAAATGGCAAAAAGCCCTAAGGGAGATAGAAGATAAAAGAAGACCTCCTAATTTCCTTAGAGTGGATGATGAACCAAAGAAGGGTACCAACCAAATTACTTTTTATGTACCTAGTGCCAGTGACCCAACCAGGGAGTACAAGGTGCAATTGATCTGTAAAGACGTATATCCAAGCATGGAGAAATTGGTAGATACCTTTGATTTTAATGTTTGTCAGGTAGTATTTGATGGCTCTAACTTCTATTACCCTAAGAATTCATTACCAGCAATCTCTGCCGGGCTAATTAAGGTGCACAGAGTCACTTATCCAGTGTCCACCTTCAGAAGAGTGCAGAAATACTTGTCAAAAGGTAACTTTACTATAGAAGGGCCAGAAATTGTCAAGCTAATACAGCAATTGTATGACTCTCTGGGCTCAGAAGATGAGGAAGGTTTGTATAGAGAAGAATAGCATTTGGGACTGAGATACCTCAGTCCTATTCTTTTTGTTGAGCATAGTGATACAAAAACAACATTAGTTAAGATACACACTCAACAAAAGAAAAGGTGGTATAATCATGTCGGAACAAAAAGAAAAGAAGAAACCTGGTACAAAAATTAACTCAAGACACAAGGGTTCTGAATATGAACGCAAGATAGCCAAAATACTGGGCAAGTGGTGGGGAGAAGACTTCCACCGTACCCCTGCTAGTGGTGGACTGCACTGGAAAAAAGACAACCGGGTAGCTGGAGACATAGTAACCCCTCCAGACTCAGTTTACCCATGGGTGACTGAATGTAAGAAGAGAGAAGCTTGGGATTTTGATCAGCTTATCAAGGGTACTGGAGAAATAGAGAAATACTGGTCTCAAGTATGTAGAGACGCCGAAGAGACAGGCTTACAGCCCCTATTGATCTTTAGTAAGAACTTTGCACCAAATTACGCCATGATACTGGAAGACCAGTTTAACATAATCATGGAGCATTTGATTAATGAGATGGGTAAGTCCTTTAGCTTTAATTACTTTGTTGTGCACAAAGATGGGTATCCTAACCGTGTTGTGTTCATTCTTGAAGACTGGTTAGGGTGTGTTTCCAAAGACGATGTAGTTAACGCCTTGGGTCTATAGTGGTCCCCCGATTACCTCTAGTTGTCGTCCTCTTGTTTTTGTTAGTGTAGGTACTAATCTTACCCCACTGGGAATTGATTTCTTGCTGAGAATGGGGAAAAATGGTTTCAAGTGAGGGGCAACGACCCCAGGACTACACCAACAATTACAAAGGAGACGATAAAAATGGCTAAAGAGCAAATTGCATACCAAGTAGGAGAAGATGTATTAACGTCCTTGACAGAAGTGGCAAGTAAGTTGGGGGTTTCCCGGGTTACTAGCAAAGATGTGGCGGCTGGTGGTAAGTACGCTGATCAAGTACAACTTTTAGACCTGGCTGCTGATGACGACCTAGAAGAGGACGGGGATGAAGGGGAAACAGGGTCTGACAAGGCAGAAGGTGACGCTAAGGAATACTACACTGCCTTGGAGGATGAAGAAGTAAAGGCTTCTAAGGAAGAACTGCAGGCCGCACTACCTGAGTTTGAAACCGTTGATGAACTTAAGGAGTTTATCAAGGATGTAGATACCGCAACCTTGGAGTACTTTGCTAGAGGTTTGGAACTAGAGTGGATGAAAACTACTCACCCTTCCATACATCGCATGCGTATTGCTGAGGCGCTGAAGAGACATTTCTTCCCTCACCTGTTTAAACCTAAGTCTGACAAGAAACGTGCTAAGTTTGGTGAGTATAGCACAGAGCAACTATTTGACTTGGTTAAGGAGAATAAGCTTAAAGTTGAACGGTCTGGCAATGAACCTATTGACCGTATGAGAGCCATTATGGCCCTCAAGACAGTAGGAGTTTTTCCGAGCGAATAACCACATAACAACTTTTGTCACTTAAGGAGAAGACTTTCGGGTCTTCTCCTTTTTTGTTTGTGATTTGGGAAAGGTGGGTGATATGCTAAGCAAGAGAGTAACTATGGTCAATTTTGTTGTAAGGGACTTTAAAAAGGACAAACGTCCCTAACTACTTTAAGAGTACATGGACAGAAACTAGCCTTAGTCTCCTACCCGAATCCAGTTGCTGAGGGGTTGCCAAAGCTGGAAAAATGTGGGAAAATGAAAGAGCCACCAGCACCGAAGTAGTTTGTACACTATACGGTGGTAAACCCGAGTGTAGAGGAGAGGGTATTGATGAGTAACCAACAGGAGGTACAAGGCAAAAACGAGTTCAGGGATGTAATAGTGAAAGACGTAGGAGAGATACCTATATCAGACACGCAAAAGTACAGAGTCCTTGTTGTACTGGACGAAAACACCAAACAGCTTAGGGTATCTGCCCAGAGATGGTGGCGTAAGTCCAAGCTAACTGAGTGGGTAGCTGGCAAGGGATTCAAACTGGATAGTGAGACCGCTAAACAGTTTGCTAACCTGATTCTGTTGGGTGCTGACGAGATGCAGGACCTGACCTAAAACTAAGGGGGAAGCAATATACATGCAAAAGGTCGCCGAGCCTAAACTGTCGTGGGATGCCGTAGTAGCTCAATTTGAAAACCTCATCACTTTTGCAGCTAGACAGCAGGTGGAAAGCAGAAGAGTGGATAGTATGTTGTCCTTTGATGACTTGTGTCAAGAAGGTATGATAAAGCTGTATCAGTGTTGGGAAAAATGGTGTGTGGGTCATAACAAAGATATGGACGAATTTGGTCCTATTTTCCGTAAGGCTCTATTCCGTAGGGTCAGACAGTGTGGCAATAAATACAACCCTACGTCCGATGTAGAGGATTTAGCGGAACGCATCAAAGATGAGAACTGTGAAGATGTAGTAGAGCGTATGTATCGGGAGGACAGCCTTGATAGACTTCAAAGCATGTTATCTAGTGAGCTGTCCAAGAAGATTGTATGTGAGCTAATCAAACCAAGCCCAGCTACCTTATGGGAGGTTTGGGCCGACATTAAGCGCAAAGAACAACTTAAAAGTCAAGGTCATAAGGTTAATGTACCAAAAGACAATACTGTTCGCATGAAGCACATCATGAGGGCATTGAACATAACTACGAAACAGTATGACAACGCTATGATCGAGATACGTCAGAAGGTTAAGCTGGCGTTTGACTAATAATATACTACTTGAAATCGGGAGAATTGTTTATGTCTCCCGATTTGTTTAGTTACTAATATGAAACTCCGAACACTGAAAGGGGAAGTTTACACAAATGATTACTCTTGATTCTAAGTTGTTAGAGGAAATCAAGGCCAGCTCATGCTTTGGTATAGCTCATGACGATACGGTACCTGAATGTAAACGGTGTGATCTTAAGGAACAGTGCAAAAGGAAGGCAGAAGGAGCGTTTGTAGAACCTCCTAGGGAAAAAGTCAAGTCTGTCACCAAGGCCCCTGCTGCAACCGAGAAAGCAGATAAGCCAAAAGTAACTAAGACAGATAAGCCAAAAACGTCTGCCGCTTCCAAGCCCGGCAAGAAAACAGAGGCAAAACCATCAGCACCGTCTCCTAATGGTATGCCAGACTTTAAACCCATGAGCATAGATGAATTGAAGGCTTTGGCTGTTTCTCGTAATGTGGAATGGAAAGAATTTGATAACGCTAATATTACACGTATGAGGCTGATAATGGAACTTAAAAAGTCTTACTCGTAATGGTACAAGGCGATACCACTGGTGTCGCCTATTTTTATACCCAAGGAGGTAAGGGATCAAATGATGAGGATTCCCATAGTGAGAAAAGCAATAAAGGTGAGGAAGTCCATAACCAAATCATTTTGTAATTGTTATGATATACAGGTATTAGCTAGTGGAGGAGTGCCTTATATGTGGTCTGGAGACCGATTGATAGATAGTGAAGTAGAGAGCCTATTGGGGGAATGCGACCTCGTAGTTCCAGGTTACTTTAGTGATCCTTTGAAATACAGTAGGGTTAAGATTGAGACTTGCTTGTCCAGAGGAGTTCCAGTCTTATATAGCACAAAATGGGCCATACCTGATGATCTGGTTGATAAGCTGTCAAAGGTCCCAAGAAGTGCACTCCAGCTTTCTATTGAGTTCCCAGGTCTTTCTAACCAAAAACGGGATTTTCTGGGCGTTGCAAAGGGTTTGGAACCCTCTGTGATTCTCCCAACGATGCATGCAGCAAAAGCTAAAAAGATTTCTCAGATACTTGAATTGTGGTGGCACCCTCACATTGTCCATAAGTTTGATCTGTTTGAGACAGTGGATACCTACAAGAATTATGTTTCCCATGTGGCCCTGTGCTTTCCCGAAATATCTGATGCTTTAGTACATCAAGAGATGCCCAAGTGGAAAGAGGTTAACCCCGATGCAGAAGAACTATTTGGCCGCTATTTTGAGCCTAATGTGCCAGCAAGGACTTGGGTGTTAAAGGATAGATACCAGCAAGAGATTTTTTCTGATTTGCTTGATTTTATTAAATCAAAGAAGCTTTCTATGGATGTGCTAAAGTGGGACAACAACGATAGTAGAGTTAGACATGAAGGACAAGGACATCCTGTAGGCATGAGACCTGTAGTTTACAAAAAGGGTGAAGATGGTATGTTCTCTGAGCTTAAATTGTCTTCTGAGGGAGAGATTCAGGAGAGCCCATGCGAGTCTTGCGGAAAGACTAAATTTTTCTAGGGGGTATTTCTGTGGCAGATATGTTTGCAAGAGATGTGTTTGATGTTGAGTTCTTTGGGGTGGTTTCCAGTCAGCAAGAGACTGTAGCAGCAGCAGATAAAAATGGGGACAGGATAGTTTTAGTCAAGTTCTATGGAGAAGGAGACTATTACAGAAATGGCTTACAGAAGAACTATAAGAGTCTGTGTGACATGTCCGAAGTATGCAACAGTATGGTGGATGTGCTAAGAAATCTACGTCCCGGTGGGTTTCTGAATGAAGAGACCTACAATGCAATTATGCTTGTCTACAAGCCCTTCATAGAAAAACATAGATCTTATGAGGCGTTTGTTGACTTCCTGGAAGGTAGGTTGTGGTGATGAAGGAGATAAAATTTTCAGTTACATCCCATTCGGGTGTGTTTCCTTGGGACCCCCTAATCAATCCTGTAGAATATCTTGCAAACCAGACAAACAATCGTATTGTCAATTACAGGGAAGAGACTTTGAAATCCATTGTGGATTCCCTAGGAATTTCGGTGAGGGATTTGGAAGAGAGGATGAAAATGACCTCCTCCCCAGAAGAGCACACAGAGTTGCTTACAAAGTGTCTCAATGAAGCTGGATATAGGTTTGAACTGTCCTCGGATAACACCTATGTTCCAGGTGAGGCAAAAACGATAGAAACCATTTCTGTCTATAAACTGGTGAAAGAGGTGGAGACTATTTATACCTCCACAATGGAACATCGGAAGGAACCCATTAATGATACCTACACCATCAAGCTAAGAGTGGAGGAAAAAGAGCGTGATTTTTCAGGACAAGCCAAAAATTCCTAGCCCTTTGCAAATGATATCAGATAGTGCGGCATCCTTACAACAGGTGCGACTAGAGTTGGATAAGACCAACCCAGACAAAAAGTACATCCATGAGCAGCTATTTAAGGTAAGCACTAAACTCATAGCTCTTGAATCAACAATAAAAAGGCTAACCGAATAGGTTAGCCTTTTACTATGTTATCTAGTATGACCCTTAGCTGATTGTGGGTGCCGTGCATGAATCTAATTGATGAGCCTTCTGTGTATTCGGATAGGGAAGATATCCTTTTGGGTCTATTGTCTTCTGTGAGGAACAGAACCCTAGGGAAGGTAGGTGTTTTAAACATGCGAGCCCATGGTTTAGTAACCCATTGCTGTGAAATATAGTAGTCCTTATAGGACTCCAGTTTGGACTTAATGTAGGGTATATCCTCTGTTCCCATGTCCACCTCTATGAAAAACACATAACCTTTGTTATTATGCTTAAATAGGCAAAGTATATCCGGTATCAGTTTACTATCTCCATACTGGTGGGGCTCTTCTACTTCATATAAAATCATGTCTCCTTTGATATCCCTGAGGAATTGTACTATAGAACACTCATAGGTATTGAGCATAACTTTGTGCTCCCATCCCAAGGGTAGAGATCGAGCAGGGCCTATGATTTTGTTAAATTTTTCTAAGTCAAGCAGGATGGCCCCAGCTCGATCAAGGCATATGTGTTGTTTGCTGGTGCCTTCTCCTATCCCTACAGGGGGATAAACTTTGTCAATTAAGTGCATGTGAAACAAGGTCCGAAGGCGCTTATTGAGCCTATCAGTGCTGGCAAAGTGGGGATATAGAATTTCAATTTGATCCCTGCGTAACAGCCTCCTTTTATTCTCTGTTAACAGCCTCAACAGTCCAATATCCCTGTCAGTAACGGACTTGCAGTTTTCTTTTACCCATTGTTTGGTTATCTGTTTGACCACAGGACGATCGTACCTACCCGTCATATTAACCCTCCTCTAGTAGTGAATCCATCTCCAGCACCAGGTCCTCATCCGGGTCTTCTCCTCTAGCTATTTGGGCATCTAAGAATTTGGACACTTCATAAGTAATTATCTGGGATACTCTTCTCTTTTCCTCTTCTGGGTCCTCCTGTGAGGGCAACAGCTCTATTAGGTCACCATCTCCTTCAGTGGAAGTAGGGATAGTTAAGTCAATGTCAAATTCTGCACTGGCCTTAGGCTTAAATATTTCATTCATGACTTCTTCTTTGGGCCTGCCTAGTTCCAGGGCACAGGATTCATATAGGTCGTCATTATCATACTTTGGGAACCTCTTTTCTGGCATGTCTAAGGCTTTTGCCATGAAGGCAGGTATAACGTTCCCTTTATTGTTGTACATTTTCAGGCGAATAACTGCATGGTATTGAGGCATGCCTTTTGCTACTTCCTGGACTTTAAATTCGGGCTCTATGACTGGCCTGAGATCAAGTAGGTTATCTTCATCTGTTTGAAATATGATATAGTGAGGTCCAGCCTTACGTATTATCTTAGGTAGGTCTTTATCAGCCTCCTTAAGCTGTTGCCAGCCATGAAAGTACAAATTTAGGCCACATCTATACTTTCTGAATCGAGTTAGCATGTTTCTCCATCTTTCGCTACCTTTAATATAATGGTCTGGTTCATCCAGTCTTAGAAAGCAAGGTTGACGGTCATCTTCATCATAGACATCCTCCCTGCTAACCATCGCTAGATTAAGTTTTGATATCAAAAAAGACACAAGAGCAGTTTGAAGGGTTTCACCTAATGTTTCGTTAGCTTTGACGAGTACAAGACAACCTTCATCCATCCACTTCCGCAGATCGAATACATAGTTACCGTCATTGTCCTTTTTCGGCTTTTGTAGTATAAAATTTTTAAGCGCCTTCTTGCGCATAACTGGGGCCAATCTACGCCATGCTTCATCATATATAGTTTTGCGCTCCTCTGGTTTTAGCTTTTCGTGGTAATATAGCCAATCTGATTTAAGTTCTGGGTCTGTTATATTGGGTATTACTTTTGCTCGGTACTCAGCATTGTTCAACATGCTTTCTACATCTTGAAGAGTAGCATCCGGAGTGGTGAAGGTGGCCTTTATGGCATTCTCCACCCATTGTTTAGACCTCATGTTTAATTCGGTTTTGGTTACCAAATGAATGAATGCAAATATTTCCTCCACAATCAGGTCTTCAATGATGTCAGTATTTTTCACCCTGGTAAATATCTCATTCCAGCCTAACCCTATAGGATATTCAGTGTTGGTAAAGTCTATGATTTTCACTTTGTGTTTGAGATCAGGAGGCACCAAAGATAGTATTCTACTTACTAGTTTACCATCTGCAGCGTCAACTACCATTCCTCCATATCCTCTAACCAACGACTCTATGGAATCCCCAACGCAAAGTGTAGTTTTACCTGTACCAGGTTCACCTATAATAACTCTGGGCATACATAACAGATTCTTGTTTGAAGCATTAAAATATATGGTTTTATGCTTGCCATCCGTATCTTCATAGGTGGCAAAAGGGACCCCACCATCATCCACAAATATCTCCTTAGGAACCTCTGCTTCTCCCCTGTGAGACACAAGACTTAACTCATTATAGTGTTCCACTTGGGCTTTTTGGTCAGGAACATTTATGATCTTGGCTAACTCTAAGGCACACAGGACATTCCCGTTCATTTTGACAGTCATCTTACGGTTCATAATTTTGCCTATTTCTTTGTCTATCTTCTTTCTGTCTACTTCCTGTTCTAACAACTGATTATCCCCTTCCAAAGGGTCAAATCCTGAAATAATGGACCGTACGATATCTTTACGTCTGGCTTGGTTATCTGACTGGGCCACCACCCTTATATCGGTATTAAATGCATCAGACCGTATCTTGTTTCTGGTACAAGTGGACTCAATTTCCCCATTACGCCCTTTAAGTGCTTCTGTCATAGCCCTGTCGTTCTTCCACCCAGGTATAAGGAAGTCTCCCAGTAGATTAAAAAGTTCTTCTGCCAACAGACCTATGCCATACATAATGTTGCGTAGAATGTCACCTTTAGTAAGTTTGCCTCTTTTTCTGGGTACTGGATGACCGTCTTTGACTTTTGTGTATTGCTCTATGGCCATGTCATTCCATCCTGGGCCTGTGGGATTCAGCCCAATCTGCAATAAGGCAACATCATCATCTTTCAAGTAATGTTTGGCATTCAAGAGTGATTCTACTAGGGAATAGTTGGGATTTTGGGTGTCTAGTGATAACAGGGAGTGATTTTTGAGGTATAGCTTGGATATGGAGGTGCGTGTGGGGTCCAGATTGGGCATAGGGTCAGATATCTCTTTGACGTTAGATTGCTTCCAAGTCTTCATTATGTGTCTTGTTAAGGAGTGTTTGATGTGGTCTATATCAGGAACGGTCAATAGGAATTTAATACTGTTGGACTTTATGACTATCTCCCACCAAATGTTGAGTTCTGGGGTATAGGTTATGCACCCATTAACTACATTTATCCTTTTATGAAATGGAGTAAAGAGCCTTGAAAACTCTGCCAACAACCAACGAACATTGACATTGGACGTCATCTTACTTGGAGAAATTTCTAGGGTTGTATAGGCGATTTTCTCTTTTTGGAACAGTTGAATTCTGTCCTTTGTCAACGGATGGACGATGTTTATTTGCATAGGAACCTCCTATTGAAACCATCCTTTGACCAAGTCTATTAATTTCCAGCCAATTGCACCTTCTGTAGGGTGTTTCCAACCCTCTTGAGCAAAATGATGCACGGTATCAGAGGCGCTATCTAGGCTCATTTCAGCTATGCCTCCCAATATGAGTCCAAAGCCTTTTGATATTTCCCTAACAGCAGTCCCTATTTGCTCGGGAGCCACCATAAGGGCTATACCACCTAATATGATTATTCTGGCTGCTGTTTTTAGCATATTAGTTCACCTCTAATAAAACAGCCACAACCGTGTTAATGGTTGTGGCCACTACTTTGATAGTTACCATTGCCACTGTGACTACTGTGCCACAGATAACGTACAAGGTAACTTTAGAAATAGGTTTGCTGTTGTTTTCCATAATAGAACACCCTCTCTACTCAAAGTCCATACTATTGAGCCTTGCATCGAGATCGTCTACTGTTAACTCTTTTGCTTCTATTATGGGTTCATCCTCTGGGTCAGGTGTAGAAATTACCGGAACATCCTCTTTTTGTCTCAGTTGTGTCAGTTCTTCTGGTGTCAGTGTTACTTTTTGTGGGGCTTTTTGTGTTACTTTTTGTGTCACTGGTGTTACACTGGGGGACACATTTTGATAAGGGGCAAGAGGGGAAGGAGGACCTATCCCCTTGACCGCCAACCCAATAAGCACCAACTCTCTGATGTAGTCACTCTTATTGGGGCTGTTGTCTAAAATCTCATCTATCCAGTCTGTGCCCTTAGTGCTTTTGAAGGTGTGTTGTTTAGGCATTTACCCCCGCATCCTTCCAAGTACGTTTGCCCCAGCGGTTGTATCCTTCAACTATTGACCATTGACTGTTCCTAAGAAGCTCGATGTTACGAAACTCTCCTTGAATGTAAGGGTACAGAGCAGCACCACCTCCACCAGCAGTCAGAATATGGTCAATTTCATGTGTGTTTTTCCAGTGATTATAAATTTCAGCAACTAATTGGTGAGCAGTGGATTTGAAAGCCCAAACGTTTACTTGGGTCATATCATGTGCAACGCCATTTTTTATGAAGGTATTTGTTCGTACAATAGATTCAATTTTGTACAAGGGTAGGGTAACGCCAAACTTCTCCTTAATCTTGTTAGAGATTAATGTGTACGCTGTGTTCATGGCAACAGGTACAGAGAAAGTGAGCCTCTCCACAGGAGAAAGAGCAGAAAGCACATAAACATCAGATGTACCAAACCCTGGGTCAATTACCGCAACTGTTTTAGCAGCTAGTGATTTATCCTCGATACTACCATCAGGAGCCAATATTCTGGACATGGCTGCACCATGAGGCTGTGGTAAAAATCTACCCTCTATGGTGCGGACCTGGCCAATTGCAGATTGAGGACGTGCTTCTATCACCATGCCCTCATCGCTCATAAATCTATCCCAGTCTACACTAAAGTTGTGCACCAATTGTCCTTGACCCATAAACAGAGCCTTAATCTGGTCCTTAAATTTGCCGTAATGGCTGGCTGGGAGCCCAGATACAATGTAAGACTGGTGTTGACCATAACCAAAACCCAGCCCAAACATAGTTCTTACTAGTATTTTAATAGAATCAGAATCAAAACGATCGTCTTTTAGGGAGTGGTATATGGTGTCAGATTGGTCAATTGCTAAGTCGGACACAAAGTAATCCAACATGCCATCTTTAAAGCTGATAGAGTCTTTTTGTCTTTTGGTGTCTTCGGTGGTCATATCCAAGTCTTTAAATTCAAGACTTTTACCATCACCCACTACAGACTTGGTAATGATCCTTTTGTTGTTAACAATGGCTTTGGTGTAGAGGAATCCTAAGTCAATCGCACTTAATTTCATGGTGTTACCTCCTTGTATTATACATGCAATTGAAAAAAGCCAATAAACATGAATTTCTCTCTTGTTGCTATGATATCAAGTTGTCAAAGAGCAGGGTGGAACTAAGTCAGACCACCAATGGCACCACGTAGCATTTCAGCTATCCATCGTAGGAAGGAGAAAAAGGTTGGGAGCATAGCTATGAAGATATAAGCATACCCAACCCTTTTAAGTCTATCCCAACCCATATCTTTATTCTTACCAGTGGCCATTAAGATGCAGGCGGTAACCGCATAAAACCACAGGATGGGTTCTGCTATAGCAGTGAAGACATCTATTATTTGCATAAATCCTTGCCTTATTTTCTCTGCACTGGTTATAGCTGCTGCTGCGGCAGATACTGAACCTGCTAGCTTATAGGAATATACGACACCTAGGGCTGCTGATACCCATCTAGAACTTTTTGCCACAAATTCCTGCCTAGACTCCTCCAATTCTCCAGTCCATCTACTTTGCACTTCTTGTCTTTCATAGACAATTTTGTTCCCACATTTCACTACCAGTACACTCATTTTTCTTCATCCTTTCTCCCTGGACCTTTGAAGTTTACCCCCACTGATTGGGCGTCCGGCAACAATAAAACCCGCATGATCACCGAACCCCGTCCTCACTAGTGAAATTAGGGAGAGGACTGGCTACAAACCGTCTTGATTTAATTAAGAGGGGTCTTTTTGTGGGGTCTTAATGACTTTCTGCTCTCAAATTTATTGAAAAATCAGCCTGTCTCATTACTAGCAAATTTTCTGTGTATCTGGGGATTTTGCTCTGCATGGTGGGAAAAAATTTAAATAGAGGAGGTGGGGCCGTGTCTAAAATAGGAAGGACTATGTTGAAGCAAGCATTGATTGGGTTATGTATAGTATATGTATTGAAGATAGTGGCCTGGCTGCTGTGATATGGCTTATGGTGTGTGCCGGGGTGGGAATCTTGGGGTATCTAGGGTGGCTGTTTGTGACCAAGAACGACAAAATTTAAAAGAGGAAGGCGGCGAATCCGTAATGGTTGTTGTACCTAAGGCAATTTTACGTGGTGTATTGGCTGGTGTATCCTTTGTAATTTCTGGATTTCTTGTGGGAGTGTTGCTAAAATCCGTAGCTGATGCTTGGAGATCACTAGGAGCGGGTGGGTTTCTCCTACTTTGTGGAATGGTGGGTGGGGCTGTTTATGTGTATAGCTTGGGTGGGTGGGTTCAAGGCATAAACGCCTTTATTGCTGTCCTATTTATACATGTTTTGATGTGGTCTATAGGTTACTATAAATTAGAATAGCATATTATTCCATCCTGGTCGATCTGATATTTATATTAGACTGATTAGGAGGTGTGATTAATGCTCAGGTATTTCTACAACGTAAATCCTTATGTGGAAGCCCAGCCAAAATATGGCTCTGAGTCCGTTAAGCTGGAGCTTGATGAGGCTGCCAAAAGGATAACTGTGTATGCTGTTGATGTATACAATGAGGTTATCGCTGGGGCCAATCCACTAGTTGATGAGACATACGCCACCTTGGAATCGGCTATCAAGGCCTACAACGATCTTGAACATCAGCTGGCTCAGGGTGACATTATCAGGGCTATCCCAGGAGACCGAAAGCTTCGGGATGCTTATGTGGATAACCAAAACAGTAGATTTTAGTATGAGAAGGGGAGGACTTTCACAGTCCTTCCTTTTTTATGTCTGAGAACAGTTTAGGAGGATGAAACTTATGGTCAGAGTATATAGTGGGGAGAACCCAAGTCAGTTATACATGGAAGCATTGATTGACTTGTTAACCAAGGGAAAGGAAAGAGCACCCAGAGGAAAGCGTACTTTAGAATTACATCCAGCATTGTTTGAGTTTAACAATCCTTTGAGTAGGGTGACGTTCCTCAAGGGGCGTGTCATCAACCCCTTCTTCCAGCTAGCAGAAGCGTTATGGATTATGGCAGGGCGCAGTGATGTAACATGGCTGGAGAGGTACAATTCTAATATCGCTAGCTTTTCTGATGACGGAAAATTCTTTAATGCTCCCTATGGTGAACGTCTTAGATACTGGGGCAAAAATGATGCTAGAGGTTGGACGATTAACCCATTAGATCAATTGGTAGATTGCTATAAAAAGCTGAAAGAAGACCCGGACACGCGTCAAGCTGTTGCCTTTATTGGGAACCCTCATTTTGACAACTACGATTACACTGTTGGAAAAGGTGGCAAAGACATTGCCTGTAACCTGAACGTGCAGTTTAGCATACAGGATAACAAATTAGACATCACAGTAAGCAATAGGTCCAATGATTTGCATTGGGGTACCTTTGGTGCAAACCTGTGCCAGTTCACTACAATTCAAGAAACTATGGCCTCTTGGCTAGAAATTGAGGTTGGGTCCTTCTACCATGTTACTAACTGTTTGCACGTTTATTTGGACGACTATGGTTCTAAGGAGACAGACAAGATTTGCAATGCTTACCTGATTGATAAAGATGACCCCTTGGCTGGAGATATGGTCCCTAGGGTGAAAGAATTTACCTTTGGTGATTTGGAGCCCCGTTTGACCAGTGACTTTGCTACGTGGCACTCCTTAGTTAAGAGCTATTTCACTACAATCGACCCCTTGGTTTCCAATCCTGCCATGTATGGTAATGGGCCAGGACTCAAGACCATAATAGACAATGTGCCAGACGACTACCTGAAAATGACTTTCCAGGCCATGGCAGCGTACAATGCCTACAAAGAAGGAAGAATTAAAACGACTATAACTTGGCTGGGAGAAATGGCTGATTCCTCTTGGAAAGTATCCTGTTTGAGATTTGTGTCCAGAAACATTCTGAACAATAAGGAATGTGCTGCTGAATTTAAGTTGTTGTATAAACACCTTTCTGACGATATTATTGATTATATCGAACGAAAGGGGGAATAAATAATGGCAGAATCTACTGTCTTGACAAAGGTCAAAATTGATGTCAACCCTGATGGCATAACCTTCTCCATCGAAGGGCTAGACACTGACTTGGCTAGACTTATTGAAGCAGCAGGTACATTCAATGTTAAACCAGTTGAATACCATACCTTCGATTCGTCTAATGTAACAATTCAATCTGATAGGGCCCTGCTATTCGTTCCAAGGGCACCTAAGATCACTACCGTATCGGTGGTGCAAGGGTTGGATGTAGACCTTACATTTGCTACTGATGTGAAGTGGCAAGATGCCATTAGCAAGGTTGTAGTAGACGGCACGGAGTTGGCCAGTGGTAACTACACAGTCATCAATGGCAAGCTTACAATCCTGTCCAGTGCATTCCCAACAGCAGGACAACATACCATCGTCATTAAGGCAATCGGCTACGTGGATGCTGTTGTAACCCAAACGATTGTTGGCACAGCTCCTTAAGGAGCAGAGTTGAAGAGAGTCATTTCTTTTATAGGGAAGAGGGATCACTTTTGGTGGTCTGCTCTTCCCTATTTTTATTTGTGGAGGGAATCAGGTGAAACCAGAAATAACAACGGCTAGTATCGCCAAACCCTATATTCAGGGCGACTTAGTGTTAGCGGTGGACTTTGATGGCACTATTACAGAACAGCCGGACATGGCCACCTACCCTATGACAGATCGCCCCCATGCAGTCAGGGTATTACGGCGTCTACATGAGGATGGAGTACGGTTGCAGTTATGGACTTGTCGGACTGGAAGATTCCTGGATGAAGCTGTAGAGTTCTTACAGCACAAGGGGATTGCAGAGGTATTTGAGACCATTAATGATCAATTGCCTGAGGTGTACCAGAAATATGCCCCTAACGTGGCTAGAAAATTAGGTGCAGATTTTTATATTGATGACAAAAACATCATGTTTAAGGTGGATTGGTTAGCTATCGAAGAGTTTATATATGGGGAGGCTGCAGAATGAGTAGTTTTGCAAGTAAGGGAGACCACATTTACTATTTGGGAAAGCCAACGGAAGTACTGCAGGTTTCTTACATGGACCCTAACAATCTTGGAGTCACCTTACCTCTAGCAGAGGGTGGGATTTTGTGCTACAAGCTGGAGGGCCATGGTTGGGTAGAGGCATTTAGCCTGGATTCAGAAACTTCTAGACTACCTACCAAGAAGTCTTTGGAGGTGCTGGGTTATAACATGACTAAATGGAAGTTGGGTTTAACCCCACAACCAGATAATGAAAAGTTGCCTAGCATCCTGACTTTACTCTTGGCTGTCCAATATGACAAAGAAAGATTTTATGGCTCTTCCTGGAAAGGCAAGGGGGAGTACAGGGGCATCATGGCCAACATTGATCGTAAGTATGATAGATTAGATACCATGACCCAGGCTGAGATAAAGGACCCTAGCATTTCTTTGGAGGCCCTTGAAAAAGCCCTAGAAGCAGGAGAGATTGATGGGGACTATGTAGGGGAAAGCAAAGTTGATGCGGTTGCAGACTTGGCCAATTATGCGTTGTTGTATTTGACCTACATTAAAGACAATTACCCACGTGTTTTTGAGGTATGGGTGAATAAAAACGTACCGGAATACCTAAGGGACAAGATTCCTTTTGTATAAAAGTAGTACACTTAGTATAACAAAAACAGATTTACATCACGGGTGGGAGTGAAGTTTTTCAAGGGCCCTTTTTTTAAGGCAGAAAGGGTTGCAAGGAAAGTTCGGGACTGGTGGTGACCACCAGAACGATTGCCACCAAAACCCTTATCATATATCAACCAAAATCTAAGGAGGATTTTCAAATGAACAAACAAGAAGCTATCAAAGCAATCGCAGGTAAAACTGGCCTTACTCAGGTGGACGTTACTAAGGTCCTGAATGGTCTGGAAGAAGTTACTTATGAAACTCTTGCAAAAGGTGAACGCCTTCAACTTACTGGATATGTAACTTTTAAACCTGCTGCACGCGCGGCTCGTAAAGGTTATGACCCAATCAACAAGCAACCTATGGACATCCCTTCGACTGTAGGCGTATCCACTAAAGCTGGGGAAAAGCTGAAAAAGTCGGTTGAGGGTCTTAAATACGAGGACTTTGTAGCCGCTGAGTAATGCTAAGCTAGCTGCTGCTAAAAGCCCGGAAACCTTTTATAGGTAGTCCGGGCTTTTTTATGCTCTTAGAGATGTACATATGAGACATTTTTTGGTGCCTGGGTTTTATTCATTCAGAAGGAAAGGAAGTGATATGTTGAGTACACCTTGTACACAGTGCAGGTTGCATCACACTTGCAGTAATGTTTTGCAGATGGGCAAGGGAAAACGTTCTTCCAAGATAATGGTAGTACAGGAGAATCCCTTTGAGCGTGAGTCCATACGTAATGAATACATGGGCGGTAAAGCTGGGAAGTTGTTTAAAACCGCCCTAGCGGAGGTAGGCATCGACCTCGATGATGTGTACTATACAGCTGTAGTAAAGTGCACCACCCCAGATGACCGTATGCCCCTAGGGGATGAGGTTAAGGCTTGTCAAGATTATCTGTTTGCAGAAATAGAGGTTATCAAGCCTGAAATCATTATACCAACTGGTAACATGTCGATGAAGGCCCTGATGGGGGTGACAGGTATAACAAAGCACAGGGGTAAAATGATAGAGAAAGATGGAATCAAGTATTTCCCTATTATACACCCCAACCTGGTACTTAAGCAGCCCAAGTATATGGAGTTTTTTTCTAAAGACATGATTAATCTCAGCTCCATACTGAATGGAGAAACCCCCCGGGATGTTGTGGTGTATGAGAGAGAAAGGCTGTATTGTGAAACCTATGAGTCTGCTGTGGCTGAAATCCAACGTCTTATGGACCTGCCTAGTGGCTCCAGAGTGGTGGTAGACTTAGAGGCCACAAAAACCAATCCTTTTATCACGCAGGTCAATGGGGTATCTGATAAAACCCGAACCCTATTTCCGGATAGTGTGAACACCAAAATTTCTGCCATTGGGTTCTCAGACAGACCAGGGTATGGATGCGCCATACCTTTGTACCATAGAGAAACTCCTTTTCCAAACTATATAATAGGTTCAATAGTTAAATTGCTTAGGGCTCTATTTAGCAGGACAGACATCGAATTCACAGCCCATAACAGCAAATTTGAGATGAAGTGGCTTAAAGCCCAGTTGAATATAATGGTAGCAAATATGTCTTGGGATACAATGCTGATGCACTATCTAGCAGTTACGGAGGAAAAGGGCACACATGGTTTGAAAGATTTAGCATGGACAGAAACGGACATGGGTGGCTATGATGATGCCATGGATGAGTATAAGCCTAAGGGAGAAGACGAAGGTAACTACGACTTGATTCCTTGGGACATACTAAAAGTATACCTAGCGGATGACTGTGATGTGACCTTTAGGTTGCTGATCAAGTTCCTGCCATTAATACAAGAAAACCCAGAATTGCAGTGGCTATGGGATAACATCATGGTACCTGGATACCATACTCTACATGACATAGAGATGAACGGCATCAAGGTGGACATGGAGTGGTTGGATTTCTTGTGTGAGGAATATCCCAAGGAGTTGGAAAGAATCAATGAAAAGCTACACCAATTTCCAGAAGTGATAGAGATGGAACGTGAATGGCAGCAAATGTGGGCTGAGCGTTGTGCCATTGGAGCCATTAAAAAAGCAGATAGAACTGATGAACAGCAACGCAAGTTTGAGAAGTACAAGAAGTATGACCCTAGTAAAGGTGGAACTACCTTCAATTTTGGGTCCAGACAGCAATTAGGGGAGCTGTTATTTGGTCGTTTGGACTTAAGCACACCTATCCTGACCGATAAAGGGGAAGAACACGTCAAGCTAGGGGGTATGCCAGGACCAGAACATTACTCTACTAATGACGATTCCCTTAAGATATTGGCAGAACAGCATCCTATTGCTGCCATATTGCAGGAGTTCCGTAAAGTAAATCACCTTAATAACAACTTTGTTACCGGGCTTAGGGCAATGCTTGACCCCGAGGGATTTGTACATCCTAACTACAACATACATGGAACGGTAACTGGTCGTCTAAGCAGTGATGAGCCTAACGCTCAACAGTTTCCACGTAAAGTTAATGACATGATGCTGTTCCAGTACTGGCATGAAATTAAGAAGCTGTTTGTGTCCAGATTTGGGGATGAGGGAGTAATAGTACAGTTTGACTATTCCCAACTGGAGTTACGCATCCTGGCAGTGTTCTCGCAAGACAAGGCCCTTATTGAGCTATATCGTTCAGGGGCAGATTTGCATAAAGCTATTGCTGCTGATGCTTTTGGGGTACCTATCGAAGAGGTAACAAAAGATCAACGTACAGCTTCCAAAAAGGTACAATTTGGTATAGTTTACCAAGAGTCTGCTAAAGGCTTGTCAGAAGCCCTAAGATCAGAGGGCATTGATATGTCTGTAGACGACTGTGAACGATTTATTGCCAAATACTTTAAACGATTCCCAGACGTAGAAAAGTGGATCAGGGATATTAAGAGGTTCGCTAAGAACAACAAGTATGTAAAAACTCTTACCAAACGTATACGGCATTTAATGGCCTTGGATTCTACAGATAGGTCAGTCGCATCAGAAGCAGAACGTCAAGCTGTTAATGCCCCTATACAGTCCACTGGGTCAGACTGTACCCTTATGTCTCTGATTATCATCAACAGCTGGCTTAAAGAGAATGGATATCGGAGCGTAATATGCATTACTGTTCATGACTCCATTGTGTTGGATTGTCCTAAGGATGAAGTCATTGTGGTCGCTAAGAAGGTTAAGCACATCATGGAAAATCTAGCAGAGTACAATGAGTTCTATGAATTCCTGGGGGATGTCCCTATTGTCTCTGAGATGGAAATTGGGTATTCCTATGGAGAAGCTTTTGAATGCACCATTGAAGAGCTAGAAGAACAAGGGGTGGACGGTTTCTTACAGGATCAATTAGCTAAGAAAAAGGCTAAGGAACAAGAGACATTTAAGAAATGGGATGAGCAGGGTACCAAAGTCCCTGTTTATGTTCATGGATATTGGAATCAGGCAGGTTGATGCAGAAGGGTGCCCTTTGGGTACCCTTTTATTACTGTTTTGGAAAAACGTCCTCGAATCATTTAGAAAACAATGGGAAATCCCATTTGACGGAAAAGCTAGAAACCGAAAAAATTAGGAGCGTGGAACAACCAAGAACCAACTTACACTAAGAATTTTATAGGGTGAGAGGAGATATACAAAGTATGTTAGGGCACTTTACAGTATCAGACGCAGCCATTGTCCACTATGACACTTCTTGGGGAAGAATGACCAGTAATGTTTTCGGGAAAACTGGAATAAATTCGACCAAAGCCAAAACTCAGGAGGTGTTTAGCAATGTCCGGTAACCAATTTGGTAACCAGAAAACATACATCATGTATAATAAATCTACGAATGCACGAATTGAATGTACTGAAAAGTACCTGCTTAAGTGGATGTCCATGGGTTTTGAGGTAGAGTCTATTAAGTTGCCAGAAGGTTCCAACCCAGACCCTACCACAGAGGCAAAAGATGGCACGGTATAGAGCTCATGGATATGTCATCTACGAATAACCCTCCTGATTTTGGTGCTATTGACTGGGTTTCTTTAGCAAAAAGTCTAGGAATTTATTTGCCAACAAAGGATGGTGTTGTCCATTACAGGTATTATAGCGATGCTGAGAGAATAGCTTTAGCAGAGCACTTGGCTCAAATGGTCTGTCAAGACAGTGTGACCAAGGATTATATAACGGAAGAGTTAAATACAAGAGTATTGAGAGGTGAAATCACCACATTTGATAAAGCTTGGATAAGACTGTTGATGAATAGAACATTGCGTAATTCCGGTCACAGGTGAAACCACCTGTGATTTTTTATGCCCTTGGACCCTGAAAGGTGACACTTAGAACTAGGGCACAGAGTCTTATCTGACATACATATTAAGGGGAGAAAAGTTACGATGTGGATTTTATTAAGGTGAACAGGTCAGAGAGGCCTGTATCACAAGTGGCGTTATCGAAGGACAGTGTTCCGTTATCGAAGCCCAAGGAGGAAATCTACATGGTAAAAATTGACAAGAACAAACTAGCTGAAAGGCTAAACCAACTCAACCAAGGGGGAGGGGGAGGCCAGAAAGCTGGTGGCGGCATGTCTTTTATCAGTATTAAAGACGGCCGTAATCAGGTCCGCATTCTGCCTGGTAAAAAAGACGATGAAGGCAACTTCTACCGTGAGGTACTGGTCCACTACAGCGTGGGTAAAACTTCTAACAACAGAGGGACCATGGTTGTGTGCCCTAAAACCCATGACCCTAATGCAAAGTGTCCAGTATGTGAGTTGTCGGCTCAGTACAAAAAGATGTCCAAAAAGAAGGATGACAGCTATGATAAGCAAGCTAGAGCCATCTACCAAAAGAAACGGTTCTACTTGAATGCTATCGATCGAGCTGACGACCTTGACGACTTTGAATTGCGTGATAAGGAAGGTAGCGACACCCCAGTATGGTACAATGTCAAGACCGATGAAGAAGAAAGCCCAGTAAAGGTACTGGGTGCAGGGGCTGAAATCTTCAAAGGCATCTTGGGTCTTATTGTTGACCCTGAGTATGGGGATGTTATCCTGGATGTAGAAGAAGGCCTGGACCTTATCATCACAAAAACGGGTAGTGGACAATTTAACACCAGCTACGATGTTAAAGCAGCCCGCAAGGAAACAGATCTAGGGTTCGACGACTGGCAGGAGCATCTTAATGACCTTGATTCCTTAACTAAAGCCAAAACCTATGAGGAATTGGTAGCTTTGTTGTCTGGGGAGACCCCTAAAGATGAGGACGACACGGAAGATGAGGAAGAGGATGAGGAAGAAGAAAAGCCTAAGTCCAAATCTAAATCTAAGTCCAAATCCAGCAAAAAGGCTAAGGATGAGGAAGAAGAGGATGAAGACACGGAAGAGGATGAAGACGAGGACGCCGACAGTATCCAAGAGGATATTCAGGCTGTACTTAAACGCCGCCGGGAAAACCGTTAAGTAACTGAAAGAGGGGTGCAAAACACCCCTCTTTTTTATACACAAACATAACGATACCTATTAGGAGGATATGAATGAGCTATACTTATGAAGTTAACCCAGAACATGAGTTTGAGTATGAGTTGTCCTGCATTCAGAACCCATTCTACAAAAAGATGGCTATAGGGGCGTTGCACAAATTCCCTGATTACTTTTGGGATGTGCCAGCTTCTAGCAGTGGAGCTTATCACCCTAGAACTTCACTGGGGAGGGCCGGGTTAGTACGACATGTGAAGTCAGTGTTTGCCATATCCGAAGCCCTGCTTGCTCATCCTACATTATATAGTTTTAATGAGGGTGAAAAGGATATGATTCGTATAGCAATTCTCATTCATGACGCTTGTAAGCAAGGATATGAAGGTAAGCCTACCCATACTTTACACATCCACCCTCTGTTACCTAAAGATCATCTTAAGCCTGACCTGTATGAGACCTTTGCACTACACCAGTCTTCTGAGGATAATGAGCCAGCTATAGATGAACAGCTGTGGGACTATGCATGGGAAGAAATAAATAAGCTTGTGGAGACCCATATGGGGCCATGGAATAGAGACAAAAAAGAAGAGAGTGATGTTGTCCTTCCTGAGCCTAAGACAGAAGCCCAATTATTTGTTCACATGTGTGACTACCTAGCTTCTCGTAAGGAGATTGAGGTGGATATATTTGCTAGAACTGCACAAGATGGGTACAAAAAAGCAGAGAAGATGGCCACCGATGCACAGTTAGACTATATACTCAAACTATACAGAACGGCCAAGGCCAAGAACATACAGTTGCCAGACTACTTAGGTTCTCTAATTCTGGTAGAGATGACCCCTGAAGGTAAGAGGACACCTTTACTAACCAGTGCAGAGGCCAGTGCATTAATAGATCAACTAAAATCATTCATATATGGTTAATTAAGTACAGGAGAGCGAATTTTGGCTCTCCTGCTTTATTTTCAGTCAGAGAGGTGATTTTATGAGACGTGCCAAACCTAAGAACTGGAAGCCAGAATACGACAAGGTGCTGGAAAAGTATGCCCTTAACAAGGAAACGTTCAGCACTCATGAATTGGCAAAGGAATGGGGGCTTGGGGTGACCACCCTAACTAGGGGAATACGGGAGTGTTGCAATAGTAGAGGATGGACTGTTAGTGGACTGCACAAGGGGGTAGAGGTCCTTATCAGTCCATTCAGTCTGACTAAGAAGCAATCTCCTGTAGGGTCCCCTAAGGCACAAAGTGCTGGGGTAAGATATCACTGTGAATGTGAGTCTGCACAAGGTGGGTCCATCTGGCTAACAGTCAAGGCGGCAGACAAGGCGTTCGTACCTGACAAGGCAAAGGAGATATGCCCGGGTATAGCAAGGGTGCTAAATACCTACACTCAGGAAGAGTATCGCCTCTTTAAGGACAATAACTACTCCCAGCGTTCTTCAACAAAGTTGTATAACCCCATTACTCAAAAATTTTCTTAGGAGGAATATCATGATCTTATTGGTGGACGGAAACAATATAGCTTACAGGGCATTTCACACCCCACAAGGCTCTTTGACTACTAAGCAAGGAGAACCTACAGGTGTAATGTTAGGGGTTCTTAACTCCTTAAAAGGATACCTGGAAAAGTTCCCAGAGACTACCAGAGTTGTTGTGGTATGGGACGGTGGTAAAGCCAAATGGCGCAAAGAGCTGTACCCAGAATACAAGTCCAATCGTAGTTATGGAGAGGACCCAGAAGAGAAGGCTAAATTTGATGGACTTTTTCAGCAAATTGATACTTTGCATGAGTTCCTTCCTGACTTAGGGGTTCATAGTATTAAGTTAAAGGGCTGGGAAGCTGATGACATCATCGCAAAAGTGTGTGGGGTTATCAGTGAGGCCAGTAAGAAAGTGGACCATATTATGTTGGTAACCAGCGATAAGGATATGCTGCAATTGGTGGGTCCTAGGGTCTCAGTGTATACTCCCTACAAAGACAAGATCATCAGCCCGCTAAATTTCTATGAAGAAACAGGGGTGACGCAAGATGCTTATCTTGGGTATCGTGCTCTGGTTGGCGACACTAGTGACAATATATCAGGCGTCTCGGGCATCGGAGAAAAAACAGCAAAGAATCTTATGGACACTTACGGTCATATTGACAATATCCTTGGTTCTACTGGGGATACCAAGGCTAAGTTGATGAAGTCTAAGCGCACAGCAAAGATATTCGACCCTGTTAACTTGAACATATTAGCCCGAAACAACAAGATTATGAATTTCAAGTACGTGCCTGATGACCCCACTGTTGAAGAAGCAGTCTACAGATCACTAGGGCAGAACGATGCCCAAGTCATAGCAGGCCCACAATACAATGCTGGCAGAGTAAAGCAGTTTTTTACTAGATGGCAGTTTATAAGCCTGTTGACTAACTATTTGCCATTTGCTGCAGTATTCATGGCTCTAGGGGAGGACTAAATGAGAAAAGCTCTACTATCAATCTTATTGACCACTGTCCTACTGTCTGGCTGTGCATCAGCAGAAATGACATGGGGTGAAATAAAAAGTGACCTTCAAGGTAGAACAGCTATTGTAGAAACATTTGACGAAGGTAGCCAGCTAATAGACCACATAGAAGGTGTATCTATTGACATGGGGGCCGAGAACAAGTTCAATACTGTTGACTCTGAGGGTAACGTCACTAGCAAGTCTGGAGTATTAAGTATCACTGTTGGTGGCAAATCTATGGTGCATGTTGGCAGCTCCCTAATTATGAAGGAACAAGGGCTGGAAGACAGGTTTAGGGAGTTTGCCACCACCGTGGATATATCCAATTTAGACCCATCCACACCAATCGTAGACCGTATGGTTAACAGTATGAAAAACAGCTTCACTGGACAAAGCATGTTAATATTGGTGCGGTCCCAGTCCGGTATGCCCTTGGCGGCTTTTGCTGGAAACAAGGTTTCCTATTTCTCTACAGATATTGACAAATCTACAGCTTTTTTGGTGGACGGCAAATATCTGTTTATATATAGATGTGACTACACAATCTATGACATGAGTTTGATAATGAAATAGCATTTTGCAACCAAATAAAGGAGGATCATATCTATGGAAAACTTTATTAAACAGGCTTTTATTTTGTTTGAACAGATTGGTAGTACTACCTCTCGCACAGCTAAGGAAGACTACCTAAGACAAGGACAAAACAATGATGTGTTTAGGTTTCTCTTGTACCAATGCTACAACCCCTTCATTCTTTTCTACATGAAAAAGAATCCTAAGATCAAAGCTGAGGGCAAAGAGCAAGGTATGGTAGAACGATATAACTCTTTTACACACCTGGTGTACTCCCTTAGTTCAAGGGATATTACAGGCAATGAAGCATTGGAAGTTACTAAAAATGTGCTCAGCTGTTGTACTGAGCAGGAATATAAGTGGTATCTAAAAGTTCTGCAAAAGGACCTTAAGATTGGTATCACTGATAAGACCATCAATAAGGTGTTTGGTAAAGACTTTGTTCCTACCTTTTCTTGCATGTTAGCTGAAAAGCTTAAGAAGTACCCTAAGAGATTTGTAGTAAATCCTAAAATGGATGGATACCGATACCTGGGATTCAACTATGGGGATGGAAGGGTGGAAGGTAGGAGCCGCAACGGCAACCTTATTGAAGGATATGATGGCATTGAAGAAGCCTTGTCCAAGTTACCATCCGGGTACGTTTATGACGGGGAGGTAATGGATAGAGACGGTACATTCAGTGGTACCCAAAAATCGGCTTTTAAAAAGGCAAAGGGTAAAGATGGAGTGCTGCATATCTTTGACATGGTTCCCATTGAGGAGTTTGAGGCAGGAAAAGGCAGCACTCCATATGAGTTGCGACTTAACAGACTGTACGGCCTAGAAGGCCAGGTTGAGGAGTCGCCGTACTTGACCCTAGTGCCGTTTGTACAATCTGAGTCCAGCCTGTTTGAAGGACGTGACACGGACGAGGTAGTGACAGAGCTACATGATTCCTATGTAATGCAGGGATATGAAGGCGCTATGGTCAAGGACCTTGATGCACCCTACGAATGCAAAAAAGGATATGCAATCCAAAAGGTTAAGAAGTTCTTCACCATTGACCTCACTGTAGTAGATGTTGAAGAGGGCAAGGAGGGTACACAATTCGAGGGTACCCTGGGGTCTTTGGTAGTAGAACTGTCTGATAAGGACATTAAAGAACAGTTGCCGGATGGAATGCCTTGTGTAGAGGGTGGAACATTTGTAGTCAAGGTAGGCAGTGGATTTAAGGCAAATCCTGGGCATGAATACAGTCGAGATGTACTATGGGCTCGTAAGGAGGACCTTATCAACCGTACTATTGAAATCAAGTGTTTTGGTAGTACTCTCAACGATGACGGAGGACATTCTTTACGATTCCCTATCTTTAAGAAATTCAGAGACGATAAGTAAGTAATGGTAGTTTCATACTGCCATTACTTTCACAACACGGGAGGATGGCAGTATGAAAAAATTTATGGAAATGTTGGCACAATCGGAAGCGTTTTTTAATGACTTGCCAGGAGAGAATAGCGAAGCGGCTAAAAAATTTGCAGAGAAGTTCTCCTATTATTCCAGTAACCTAGGTAAAAAAGCCTGGTTAAAAAGTGGCAAAACAGTAAGTAAAGTAGTTGTCATAGAGGAAGTTACACCTCACTATGTAAAGGTTTCCTATAAATACCATGGTCGTGACTATGAGGGCAAGCTTTATACCTGCATTAACTATAACTCCCTTATTTGTGGGGATGACGTATTGGAAGTGGAATAATGAAAAAGTTAGATCCCCCTACTCATCTGGAACCTATGTATTTGTACAACAAGTATGAACCATTACGTAGAGCGGTTTATAAGAAATTTAAGGACCAGATGATCAACAATGCTGATAGGGAAGAGTTGGATTCAACTATAGGGGAGATATTTCTGCATCTTGTGTCTGAATTTGACCCCAGTAGAGGGGTAGACTTCCCCTATTATATCAAGCGTATGTTGGACCTGAGGACTTATCATCATGTGGCCAAGTACTTAAAGGGACTCAATAGGGAAGTCTATGGGGAAGACCTAGTGGTGGAAGATGAGTCCTACCAAGAACTATTTGATAGGATAGTGGACCTACACAGCATTGACCCCAATATTGAGTTGGGCACCAAACATAGAGAACTGATGATTGGAGTATTGATTCATAAGAAGACCCTTAAGGAGCTAGCAGAAGAAGAAGGGGTACCCGTTGACCGCATACATGCTAGGTTGTACTTTCTCTTGGGCAAGTTGAGGAAAGTACATGAAAAGCATGTAGAGGAATACGGAGATGACCTATATTAGGGGGTGTTAAAACCATGATGCCACCAGACACCACATACAACCAGCAAAAGCAAAAAGAGGCCATGGAGGCCAGAAAAGCTGAGATTGTAGCATCCGTGGCCAACACAGAGAATACAATCCGGAGGGACTGGAATAAGCCAGTCCCTATAACTACGGCCATGGACCTTGTGGAGAAAGTAATACAAGGTTGTGGAGGGGAACCAAAGGTACAGTTTCTGGATGTGGGACGTAACTACCTCATAGTGCAGACTAGGGTCCCATTGGCGGCCAATATATTTCAGTTTATGCCAGAAGGGGAAGAGAATCCTAGATTTCACAAGGTAGTAACAAAGGTCCTACTGCAGTCTACTCAGGTTAGCGCAGTAAAGTGGGTGCCAGTAGACAATGGAGCCAAGTTGTTGGTATCAATATCAGAGAACTAGGGGGAGACAGCATGTCCATACTTTCTATAATTGGGGTGCCAGGGTCTGGTAAATCTTCACTGGCTAAGGCAATGTCAGTTAGGGAAGGGCTTACACTGTTCCCTGAGCCTGTTGAAAGCAACCCCTACTTAACTGATTACTATGCAGACCCTGCCAGGTATGCCTTCAATATGCAGGTCTTTCTGCTACATGAGAGATACAAGCAAACCTTGAAGGCATTGGAATGTAAGACTAAGGTCATCATGGACGCCTCTATGCATGTCAATGACATTTTTTCGATCATGCAGAGAAAGTCCGGGATCATGTCTGAAACCGATTTTTTGACCTACAAGACCCTATCGCAAACGCTGCGTTTGCAAGCAGCCGAGCCGGGTTTGGTCGTGTACCTCAAATGCCGTCCGGAAACAGCTGTACAAAGAATTATGAAAAGAGGTAGGAAATCTGAGTTTCAAGCCCCTTTGTCTTACTGGTATGACATAAATGAAACTTATGATGAGTGGTTTGCTGAGTACACTCTAGCCAAGAAGATAGAAATACCAGTAGACGACCTAGACTTTGTGGCAGATGACAGCGACGAAGATTTTATTATAGATACGATTTTGGAATACTGGCAATAGGCAAGCATTTCCTTCTGATATCCAAATTTTTCCCTACGGTGGAAAAATTTGGATTTTTTATTTTTGTTATATCAAAGGAGGGAATTCAATGTCTTGGTACGATAAAGCTGTAGAATTAAGAATGCAGGGCAAAAGATATTCAGATATAGCCAAGGAACTAAACTTACCATATACTACAGTATACAGCAGACTGGGCAAAATTGACAAGACTTTAAAGTCTTATGAAGTGGAGCAGGTGGAGGAAGTGCTTGACCCCAAAGGGGAAATATTGACCCTACTCAGGAAAAACTCTGCAGTGGACGTAGAATATGTGGTGGACAAGCTGAACAACAAGGTTACTATAGACACGGTGCACCAAATCATGAGAGAACTGGGCACAGAAGGCTTCAATATTGTCAGGACTGGCTCCTACTATTCTCTAAAAAAGATACCTAACGCCAGTGATCAGCAGTATGATGAGCATTGGGATGGATCTAAGATCATAAGGTTTGGTATAACCTCTGACATGCACATGGGTTCCAAACACCAGCAGCTTACACACCTAAACACTATGTATGACATCTTTGTGAAAGAGGGCATCACAACGGTATATAACCCTGGTGACATCAGTGAAGGTTCAGGCATGAGGGTAGGACACCAATATGAAATCTTTAAGCATGGGGCAGATGAGCAAGTTGACTACATTATTGAAAAGTACCCTTACCGCCCTGGCATTGTGACAAAGTTCATTACAGGCAACCATGACCATTCTCACCTAAAAAGCGGTGGGATTGACATAGGGAGACCAATAGCCCGAGAACGTTCCGACATGGTTTACCTAGGCATGAACCACGCTAGAATAATGCTTACACCAAATTGTTCTATGGACATGGTACACCCGCTTGATGGGGCAGCGTATGCATTGTCCTACCACTCACAGAAGGCTATTGAGGCTATGTCCCATGATGATCTGCCTAACATCTACCTAACAGGACACCACCACAAGGCTATATATGTGTACTACAGAGGCATTCATTGTCTGGAAGCTGGTACTTTCGAGGCACAGACTCCATTCATGAAGGGCAAAAAGATAGCTGCTCATGTAGGGGGCTGGATTGTCACCGTACACGTAGATGCCGAAGGTAATATCACAAGGTTCATACCGGAGTGGATTCCATTCCCAAAATCTATACACCATGACTACTAAGAGAGAGGACTTCGGTCCTCTCTTTTTTCATATCAAAAAGGAGGAATCGGAATGTTTGTATTAAAAGACCTTAACAACAAAAAGTACTACAAAAACCCTTCTTTCCGGAGCTGGGAATTGGTGGATAGTTCGGACCAAGCCACTACGTTTGAAACTATGAAAGAGGCTATGGAAATGAAGGACACTGTGAACCATGCTATATCCCTTACTTTCTGGGATTACGATGACATTGTGCCATCTGCCACAGTAGAGGAGGTGTCCGAATAATGGTCGATTATACACTTTGTATTATATTCAATCGTCACCATGATAAGGTGCTATTGTTACAGAGGAATTTCTCCCCATATAAAGGTTTATTTAACGGCATAGGAGGGAAGGTAAAATATGGTGAGTCCCATACAGATGCGGTAATAAGAGAGGTAAAAGAGGAGACAGGAATCGAATTAGATTATTATGCAGGCAATATATTTACTTATTCTTTAAAGTTAGTCTTTCCTACCCAGGAAACTAACTTGCACGTATACTATGCAGAGGTAGAGGAAGGCACAAATAGGATAGCATGCCGGGAAGGTACTCTACATTGGATTGATGTCAGAGAGGTACTTAATATCACTGATCCTAGATGGGCTGGAGATGGTAACTTGTCTTATTTCGTGCTGGATGCTTTACGCCTAATGGGCCACAAAATTTAGGAGGAGTACTATGCTGGGTGTGTTGTTCAGTGACAAAGAGGTAGAGGAAATAAAGTACCTGCTGATTAGGGAGATGAATACTCTAAGGGAAGATATTGAGTATGGGGACCTTGAGGAAGAAGTAAGAGAAGCACTAAAACGCAGATACAAGAGGGTATACCAGATGTTCTCCAAGGTGGCCTCGGAAAACGATCGTAGGAGGTACTATAAAAATTTTAAATAAGTACTAAGTAAAAATATGGGTCTCCTAGGGGACCTATTTTTACGGCTTAAGACAAAGAGGGGATTTAACCAGTATTTCTAGGGAAAAAGAGGTTGACATCTGGGAAAGAATGAAAGAAAATGGAATCAAGAACAACCCACCCTTAAGGGTGAGATTACCGAGGACAAAGGAGAGGTACCTATGAGTGTAAAAACGGGCCAAAGGTTTGAAACTGGTATATCAGAGAACAATCTTAAGCATTGGGGAATGTTAGAGGTTTTAAAGGAGTTCATACAAAACGCAGTGTACGCTAAGACCATCTTGGGTGATGAGATTGATATCAAGTATGACAAAGGTCATGCTATCATCTCTAATAACCCCAGTGGATTCAGCAAAGGTAAGCTACTTATTGGGGAGTCTGAACAAGCTGATGTAGATGGTGCCCCTGGACAATATGGGGAAGGCATGAAAGCAGCTATGGCGGTTGCTGTTAGATGCGGAGCAAGTGTTTCCATAACAACTAATGGCTTTAATGTGCATCCGGCGCTGGAACCCAGCTCATTAGACCCTGATGTAAACAGCCTAGTTTTTTATATAGAGGATAACAATTGGACAAAAGGTACTGTTTTCACAGTAGAATGTGATGAAGAGGTACTGGAAAAGGCCAAAGGATACTTTGCTATATTAGATGGGGTGGAAGAAGAACTAGTGATGGTTGATTCTATACTTGATGATTATGAAGACGCTGTATACATCAATGGGGTGTTGGTTACAGAGACCCCAACAGTATTTGGATACAATTTCACAGACCCTGCTTTAATGAACAGAGATAGAACCACTGTAGATTTCACTAAGCTGAAACTCAATGTGACCAAACTAGTGGCTTCACTAAAAGATCAAAGTAGCATTGAAGAGCTGTTACAGGGTGTTGTGACTAAGGGAGACAGTGTAGAAGCCCAATTACCAATGATGTATTACTATCCTCACAACCAACACGCAGACTTGTGGAAAAAAGCAGCTAAGGTTGTATTCGGTTCTAAGGTGGCAATGGCCACAGGGACTGAGTCTGATACCCAAGCCCAGTATAGAAAATATAAGCTCCTTACTAATGTGCCTTACAGCTGGAAAGAGTTCTTTAAAAACGTACTTGAAATAAAGCCCTCTAATGAACTTGAGGGTCTTGTAGATAAACCTAAGAACAAACATGTAAAACCTGATGCAAGTGAAAATGGTAACCTGGGCTGGGCCAAACGTATGATCAAGCTGTACTATGGTGACTATGGGACGGTTAGGGTGTCCGATAGAGTAGTGGATGAACATGGCAATGACCATTGGACAGGACTGTATGTAAGAAAAGATGATATCACTTGGATTAAGAGAAGCATACTGTCGTCTAAGGAGAAGACCTTCAAGATATTGCTACATGAAACTATACATCGTCTCACTGGGGCCTTAGATAACACTGAGGAATTTACCAGAGAATGGGAACATGCTTGTTGGTGCATAATGAATCGCAAACCTATGGAGAGAGAATAAATGCTACATAGGTTCATGGATAAATTCGGAGTAGAGGGACTTGTGTCCCTCTTAGTCTTCATTACTTGTTCCTTAGTGTCCGTGGCTTTATATCTTCTGGAGGTGGCCTCATGAGAATTAAGATTGCTTACAAAATAGACCACAGGTTAAAATTAGTTCAAATTTCTACTGGGGACATGAAGTTTCTTGTGCACTGGAGGGTATTTGAATCTATGGTGCATCTAGAGGACCCTTGGGAGGAGACAGAAGGTAGGACAAGGGTATCCTTAAGTAATTATCAGACATTATACAGGGAGAGACTTCAATAATGAGCAGCCTAGAATCCCTTATGCAACAAGCCAAAGAAGCCTTAAATGCCCCCAAGAGAAGGCATAAAGAAGACCTAGATTTGTGTGAGCTAACTGACATACTTGTAGTTTTCCCTAAGGAAGAGTTGGAAGCTTGCATAGAGGCCTTATATTACACTTTAGAGCATTCTACTAGTTCAGATTTTAACAACGGTGTGCGTAGGGCCATGGTTAATGCTATAAAGCGTCTGGATGACCAATAAGACTTAGCAGGGAGAGGATATTCAGTCTCCCTGCTTTTTTAATTACATTAAGAATTCCCCTTGGGTTCTGAATTGACGTTAAGAATGGGTTAATCAAGCCCTAGAGAAGGAGTTTGACATTTCCTGGAAAGGGTCTCAAAATAGAGGAAGAATCTGTTTTGGTTCGTTCCCGATACCAGAGTAGCAAAGGAGACGGTGTATATGTCAATGCCTAGTATGAAAGAATGGATTGAAAGCTTACCTGATGATCTATTAGACATCCTGGCAGAAGAGGATGGAGATACAATTACCATGCTGCAAGGCCTTAATGCGAACCAATTAAGAGCGGTTACCACCCTTAAAGGTCCAATTCAGATCAATGCAGTAGCTGGGTCTGGTAAGACCGCTGTGTTGACTAAACGTATAGCCTACATGAGAATAAAAGGCATTAAAGCCAACCAAATCCTCTGTACCACCTTTACTAAAAAGGCCACAGAAGAGATGATAACCAGATTGGGTAAGCTGGTGCCTCAGTCCTACATTAATATGATGGATATTGGGACCACACATTCAATTGGATATAGAATACTAAAAAGAGAGTTTGAATCCTTAAACCACCATATGGCAGCGGCTTTCAAGAAAGACATCCTTATGAATACTCAGAAAAGGTTTATGGAAGACCTTAAAAAGGACATCATGAAGGACATGACAGTCCCCTATGAGGTGAAACAGGAACTTAATGAAATTGCCATACCACAGTTTATGAAAGCCTTTGGGTTGGCTAAGAATGAGAACATCGGACCTTTGGAATATGAAATGATGCACAGCGACTCTACTAATCGTATGCAAGCATATGTTCTCTTCTACAAGAGGTATGAAATGAAGAAGTGGGATGAACAACTGATAGATGGAGATGATCTACTGTTTCTACTGGTCAGACTGTTTCAAGAGCAACCAGAGATACTGGATAAGTATAAAAACAAATACAAATATCTTTTAGTAGATGAGGCCCAGGACAACAATGGATTGCAGTACACTCTCATTAAGATGCTTGCTGAACCTGAGAACAATGTGTTCTTAGTAGGGGACGATGACCAATCCATGTATTCATTCCGGGGAGCCAAGCCTGAGGAATTTATACAATTCCGTACCAATTTTAAGAATGCTACCATGATTCCCCTAGAGTATAACTATCGCTCTAAGCCAGGCATACTAACAGCAGCTAACAAACTGATAGCTAACAACCGAGACCGTATTTCTAAGCAATTGCGTACCCATAAGACAGATGAGGACCAAGTGGTAACCTACTCCTCTTATAAGAGTGAAAATGATGAGGCTAAAGCTGTTGTGGAGGAGATTAAGAATCTGGTAGATGAGCAAGGCAAGTTCACTCATAAGCAAGTAGCCATTCTGTACAGAACTAATGCTCAATCCAGAGCCTTTGAGGACCAACTTATCATGTCTGGTATGCCTTATGTTATTCATGGAGGCATCAGTTTCTATGAAAGAGCAGAGGTTAAGGACATTGTGGCCTACCTAAAACTGGTAGAGGACCCCAATGACAATGAGGCATTTGAGCGTATTTATAACAAGCCTAAAAGATATCTTGGTAAGGCTTTTCTTACCAAAGCCAAAAACTTTAGTGAGTCATATTGGTCTTCTATTAACACCCCATCATTTCTAAGCAAATTGACCTATGAAAAGCGCGGTGTGGCTGATCTTAGGGACCTACTGGACGCTCTTATGCAACATAAGGAATCTGGAGGTACCGTGGAGGAACTTATCGACATCATACTCGAAAACGGTGGATACAAGCAGTTCCTGTTAGAAGAAGGGGATGAAGAGGAAGAGGGTAACAGCAGATTAGAGAATATAGAGACCCTCAAATATGTTGTTGCTAAATTCAAGGATGTCACAGAACTGCTTGATTATGTATACAAGATGACTACAACAGCCAAGCATGACATCAATGGCGTTCAGCTTATGACCATCCACAAATCTAAAGGGTTGGAATTTAAGGCGGCTTTTGTTGTGGGAATGTCTGAGGGTATTCTGCCTCACTTTAAATCTATAGAAGCTGCTGATGAAACAGGTAGCCAAAAAACCATAGAGGAAGAAAGACGGTTGGGATACGTTGCGGTTACCAGAGCAGAGGAGTTATGCAGAATGTCTAGCCCAGGTTCCTTTAATGGCCGTCCCGCTCCACGTAGCAGATTTATTAAGGAAATGTATGGAACCCTAGTTGTAGTAAACGAAGAAGTAAAAGATGCTGATGAATCCTCTATCCCAGGCTTAATAGACCCCAACCTGCAAGGCACGGAACAAGGCAGGCTGTGGCGTAACAGTGAAGGCCTAGAAGCTGAGCGCAGGGCCATTGGGCGTAAGTTTAATGAAATGATGGCCAAAGAAATAAGGGAAACTAAGAAACTTATTCGGGAGTGTACGGAGGACTGATTAAGATGACAGCTGAGGAGTTTGTACGGAAAGCAGTCAGGGGTAATAATTGGATTACCCCTGATATCATTGAATGTGGCATGATTGGATCAGATGCAGCGTATGAGCTGAGTGAGGGAGTGAACCTGTATGGGCTACCCGTGTATGGCGTCACAGTGTGCAGACGGGTAGACGGGGAATATATTCATGACCGAAGTGTGGGGAAATATTGTCAGTCTCTGAGTGAAGCTAAGGATCATATCAAGCTTTTACAGGGGGTATTTAAGTGAGTGAGAAACTCAGGAAAATGCACGAGGCCAACAAAAGGAAAAAGGATGCATATGAAGAAATAATATTTCTTGTATCTGTCAATAAGAGTTTGTCTGTTGCTGAATGGGTAGATGTTCTACTGTCTGCGGCATCCAATCTTGTAAAAGCAGAACTATCTGATAGGAGGTAGGGGACATGCGTAATCCTTGGGGTGGCTATGGGGATGATCTAGGAGACTTCTTTTGGATCATCTTCAGATGGATACTCATTACATGTAGTTCAGTACTTGTGATTGCATTCGCTGTATTTCTGTATAGGTTGATGTTTCCATGAGCACTGAAAGAGAAAGTCGTATCCTGGATGGCAAGATTCAATTACTGGGGGTTATCTCCAAAAATAAGTACTCCTTATCTCCAAAGGAATGGGCAGAAGCCTTGCTTTCAGTTATGTCAATAGTAATTCAACAGACCGAAGACAAAAAAGAATGAGTGGAGGTTTTATAAATGGATCTTATCAACTTGATAAAGAGATCAAGACGTGTGGTAGTTCTGACCGGGGCCGGAATGTCAACGGAATCAGGCCTAAAAGACTTTAGGAGCAATGGAGGACTATGGGCAGGTAAAGACCCAATGGAAATTGCCAGTACAAAAACTATTAGGCCCAAACAAGCAGAAGAAACAGTTACTCAGTATGAAAATCGTATTAATGACTTTGTGGACTTCTATACCTGGAGAATTAAGGAAGTGCAACAGCATGAGCCTAATGAGGGTCACCGCATTCTTGCTAAATGGCAGAAGGATAGGTATATCAGGGAAATTATTACCCAAAATGTGGATGGCTACCATCAAAAAGCTGGTAGTACAGATGTAATTGAATTACATGGGAATATAACAGAGCTACATTGTGATAATTGCAAAGCAAAGTATTCATCTAATAGATATACTCATAAACCATCTGACGATTTGTGCGACCATTGTGGGGGTCTCATACGTCCAAACATTGTACTGTTTGGAGAACCATTAGGGCCTAGTATCAACCAAGCCAATAAAGCAGCCAGAGAGGCCCATCTGCTCCTAGTCATTGGTACATCTTTGCAGGTAGCTCCAGCTAATTGGTTGCCTATAGAAACAATACAGAATGGTGGTGCCTTTGCTATCATAAATAGAGAACCTACAGAATTAGACGCTCATGCTAATTGTGTAGTCAACGGGGAGATAGGGCAGATACTTCAATACATAGACTCCCAGTTGTACCCCTCTTAATATCCTTGGGCCCACTTCTTAGTGGGCCTTCTTCATTACATGATTGACTTTCCTCTCCAGAGTTGAGAAAATGAGAGTGGAGAGTACCAACTGTTCAAATCCAGTTATTCTTAGTGTTAGGGATTGAATCTTGGAGAACTGGGAAGAATAGTTGTAACTGAGAGTCAAAGGAGAGGTGTACTATGGGTGCTATTGAGAAGGACGATGTTATCAAGGGGCCAAGAATACGTAAAGATATACTGGAGAAGGTAGAGCAGTACAGACGGATGTCGTTACAATATCGCAACTTAGAGCGGGAGTTGGAGAAGCTTAAAAAAGAAATCCAACCATATATGGAAGAGAAGGGTATCACTGAAATACTGGATGAAACTGGTCAAGGGGTGGTGCTAGAGGAACGTAGGATGCCAGACTTGACAACAAGATACACAACGTATGATATCGATGACATGATTGAGGTTCTAGACCCAGCTGTAGTTTCAGAGTGTATCGTGGAAGTGATTGACCGTGACATTGTGGAGGCTAAGGTTCTATTGAAACAGGTACCTCAAGAGATATCAGAACTTAAAAGATATAAGTTAAGAAACTGTTTTGTAACCAAGTAGGAGGGATGTTATGTTCCGATCACTTATGAAGATCATACTAGCCTGGGGTAAACACACCACAGACAAGTATGATGACAAAGGGACTTATGTACCCCAATACGGAGGCAAATGGGTTAACAAAAGTAAGTCCCGGTATGGGGAAATCTGGGAATGGAAAGAGGACCGCAGGGTCACCCATATAAAGAAGTTCTGGGTGAATGTGTTTAAGCAGGGCAAAGACTCTTATATGATCGTAGTGGCTCATGATAGCAGTGAATTCGCTGTGGAGTACCTGGATTGTGAAACTCCCAGGGACGCAGCGAGGGCCATCAGGATGTATAACGCCTACTATAAAGTTCTAGGCAAGGTGCAGATTGATGACTCTCTTCTGTATGAGTATGAAGGAGCAAATAGGGCTTAACTGGAACTTGTCACGATTGCCTAGGAGCGGGGTTCCTCAACCCCAGTTTATTTTAAGGAAAGTCAGAATTATCGTAAAGGGGAAGTACACATGGCAAACGTGATCAGTATTTCAGCTAGAAGACGCACTAACAATATTAAGAAGACCACAGAGCCATCTACAGCAGGGTTCAGTTTTACCGAAGAGGTAAATAAGGATATTCTAAAGCTCCGTAATAACTTAAATGTTACTGAGGAAGAGGCCGTTAAAATAGCCACTGATTTCTATAGAAAATACCCTATGCTAATTGAATATGTGAGGGATGCTAACCACTTGTTAGGGGGAAGGTAAATGAGTGATGAGGTGCGGAAGGTAATTAATGTGAAGCGAACTGTACCTATTGATAGAACAGCGTCCAGAGAAGGTGTAGACTCTAGTGGGTCAGACCACAGCTTTCATAAAGACGTTATGAATCCCAATAGGGAGCAGGCCATAAAACTATTTGAACGACTGGCTAATGACCAATTTAAGGTCTGGTGGATGTTAACTAATCTGGAATATAATTTCCCGGAAAGTAAGTGTCCTATGTGCCAGACAATTCCCATATGCCAGTGCGGCTGTACTAGAAACAAAGCACAAGAACTGCTAACAACTATCTTTGTACCTCATAGGTTTAACGTAGACTAGGAAAACTGTCCTAGTCTATTTTTACGTGCCTACCTTTGACAACAGGCAGCCTCCATGACAAAATTGAGGAAAATTCACTCGTACATCAACAGCCAGACTTGCCCCCAGTAGAGTGAAACCTAAAACGGAGGTAATAACTATGAAAAAACTACTGTCTGTTGTGTTGTCGGCGGCACTTCTGTTTACCACAGGTGTACACTCTGTGGGGGCATTTGGTTTGAATGCATCTATCGAACATAAGGATTTGGCGGATCATTTGGAGAAGGCTAAGCTTAAGACGGTCAGAATCTTTACCCAACCTTATGAGAATTGGCCTACAGAACCTAGTTTCCTGGCTGGAACAGGCTGGTTTATGAAGAATAACTATATTGTTACTGCTTGGCACTGTATTGATGGCAGTCCAGACCCTAATAACGTGGCCATTGAGATGTACAGGGAAGATGGTAAACTGATGCGGGTGGATGGCCTTACCTTAGTCTACAAGGATACTTTACAGGATATCGCGGTGTACAGAATCAAGGATATCTCTGATAGAGTAGCCAAGGAACTTAAGAACATTGGTTACTTTGACATTGCAAAGAACCTCAAACAAGGCGAATTTACTTTGGCTATGGGGTACCCAGAGGTCAATAAGGGTGCCTTTACCCACACTGAAGGTGATGTAATGGCACTTGATTGGCCTACTATCTGGACTTATGGGGGAACTACAGTTGGTACTACTAGATTGGAAATGAAGGTAGCCCATGGTCAGAGTGGTGGACCTATCATTAACTCCAAGGGTGAAGTAGTTGGCATGGTCAGAGGGTTCGATAACCAAGATGCTAACATTGCCTATGGAGTGTCCTTAGATGGCCTTAAGAAAGGCCTAAACGACTATATCAACCCTAAGCCAATAAGTGCTGTCAGCGTAGAAATTGTAACAAAGGACACTGCAGTAAAGTCCAGTGGACAAGATGGTGAGTAAGAATAGACCCCGATAGGGGTCTTTTTTATGTCTATCTGCTTGACGGATGTTGTCGTTCATGGGAAAATTGAAATGATCAGTATCTTAAACTACTGATCAAGGGGAGTAGCATATGAGTGCGTACTGTACCGTAATAACTATCTTGGAGGGACTAATATGAAAATTATCGTAAGAGTTATGAAAGGCAGTTCATTGGTAAGGAAAGTAGTAGTGTTCGATGTTACGTTGGCTTCTAATATTAAGCTGGGGGATATCCTTCAATTTGAAGATAAGAGCTGTGTAAGGGTCAAGGCCATTTACACTGGTAAGAATCCAGGCACTCTTATTGTAGACTGTGTAGCATCATCTGTTAAAGTCTATGAGATTGAGCCTACTGATAATGACATGAATGCAGTGATTGTATTTAAAATATTAGGATGGGATAGGGGAGAAGCAGTAGGTAAGGTTCATGACTACTTAGGCCACCTACCATGCAGTAACTATTCCATTGAGAACATAAACTTTATTGTACCTGAAAATAGCGGAGAAGCTAATCACTATGTAATACATGTACTAATTGAGCGGTCTACTTTGGACCCACTGGATGAAATAGTCTCCAGATATAATCATCGTATTGAAGGTCTGGAAGTTGTGGAAGTGGAGGAGTTCTAAATGCAGACTAGTAAGGAAAGCTTAGAACGGGAGCTAATACAAGTTCGGCTTCTGGTGGATACCTTACAGGATGACTTAGACAGAGTTCAAGCCACTGTTTCCAAGAAGCTTATAGGAGAACAACTAAACCATTATGAGAAAGTAATTGCTAAGTTGGAGTTTAAGATATACAGACTAGGAGGTAAGTAGATGAAGAAAAGTAACAGACTGATTGTATTACATGCTGTAAAGTACAAAAAATTAGGGGATACTGAGTGGTCTAAGGGTTTACAAGTAGGCAATGACCTAGTTTTTGACTTAGAAACTGGCCAACCCGTTTGGCTTGAGCAAGTTGCTGTTACCCATGATTCCTATGAGCTGCATGGACATCTCAAGGTAAACGATATTACAATACCTCTAAGCTTATCTTAACCAAGGGCCCCTTCTATAGGGGCCTTTTGTATTTCCCTCCCAACCCTTCATCCTCTCCAAGAGCCCTACAATTCCCTTAGAAAATTCCTCATGTTTTCTTAGGCTGATTCCTTTCCCTCTTCCTTCTACCTCCGGAGTCAAGTTTCCCCACCCCAAATTTATTTAACCAGGGTAGGAAAAAGAGGGTTTGAGAATCTGTAGAATATGCTCACTTTTATAGGTTGTCTGCTTCACTACCAATCATTAAATAAAACTCAAATATGATTTCGATAATCCTGGTTAACTGTTTTATAACGACCGGGATGCACACCGGAGAGTACCCGGAGATAGATTTTATTGGAGGTTTACAACTGAGTCTATGTCCCATCAACACTGGGAATGTCTCTAAGTCTTACCTAGATTTGCTCTCCAAATCCACACAATGTATCACTGAGAGTACCTCATTTATATAATGAACCTTTCATCCCTTAATCATATAACTGTCCTCTATTAAGTATAAACATCCCTTCTTCTTTACTACAACACTTCCCTACAAAACAATAGGATTTCAGAATTATAAGAGCCATCACGATATTTTCAGGGCAGAGCACCCGATAAGGGTGGGGATGCTGATGAGTATCCCACAAGCCTCTATGAAATAGAGGCGACCTTAAGGGTCAGCGATGCCACCCGTAAGGGGACACGGAAGTGTACTCGGATGGGCAAGCGAAGTGGGACGTAGCGGGTCCGTAGGATGGCAGCCTGATCAATACGAAGTATGCCATGCTCCGGCGTGGATGGGCTGAAAACTATAAAAAGCGAAAATACGTAGACTTCTAGGTATGGGTTTCCCTCTAGAAGTCTTTTTTATGCCCAAATTATGCTTTATACTCCAGAGAAATATATAAGTAGTTGGGTTTATTTATATAGTATCACTCAGTTCTGTAGTGTATATAGCAGAAAAGTTTTAAGGGAGCTAAAGTATACTTGAAAAAGTACGTGAAAAAGTTTTAAGGGCTACACCTGGAAAAGTATATGAAAGTCTTGTGAAAAAGTTTAAAGGGGCCTGGTGCCGCCCCCTATAGGGACGCTAACACGAATTTTTAGGGGAATATAAAGGTCAAATTAACAGGCCAGTTTTAGCTGCCTAACAATTGATATAGGAGGTGTAAGGACTCAATGGACAACAGTAATATATTCAATCAACCTACTTACGACTTAGGAACTGATATAAGAACCAAACAAGATGTATCACAGCACTTTTTACAAGCCCATATGGACACAGCTAATAAGGAAAAGTGCTGTAAGTGTGGTACCTCCAGTATAGATTATAAGTTAATAGCTAAAGATAGCGAAATGCATATACCAGATAACGAAGGATATGTATGTAAGAACTGTGTAACACTATTCAATCCTAAGCTATTTAAGCTTAAAGAGATATCAAAACGTAAAGGAGCATGGCTATGAGTGATAATGGTAAGCTGGAAACTAGATACTACAAGCTAGAGAAGCTTGTAAAGTGGGAACATGTAGCCACAGTTAATGAGATGTTAATGACAGGTATATCACCACATGAGGTATCCCGCTGGTGTAAAGAGCGTGGGTTCAGTATTAGCCATCCAAAGCTATATGAATATAAGGAATTGCTACAAGAGGCTATAACACGGAGAATAACAGTTGAGAGGTTATTAGGCATAGGGGTGCCTAAAAGGACTCCTATAGTTCTACAGGCCTTAGGCATACAAGGTGTAAAACAGCATGTTAAAAACGAGTTAGAGGTACTGGATACAGTAATCCACTTGGGTATGAGTGCTCTTAGTCAATCTCCTACCATTAAAGTAGAGACTGCATTGAAGGCCATAGAACTTAAGAACAAGCTAACAGATGGTAAGCATGCAGGACTTACAAACTATGGCCTAGATCAGCTAAGAGAACTAGAACAGGCTAAGTTTAATGCCATGATAGAGGTAGTACTTAAGTATGTACCTGAGGACAAGCATGAAGAGCTAGATGCTGCTATAGCTGCTGCTGAACGCCAGTTCTATCATGATAGGGCACCTGAGCTAGTGGAAGAGTATGAAAAGGCTGTACAAGAGGGTATGGAAGAGATCATAGTGTCTGATGAAGAGACACAGTTCTAGGAGGCATATATGGCAAAGTGGCGTAAGAAAGCCTTGGTAGTCACAGCCGTACCACTCACAGATATGGCACTCACTGACACATACTATGTTACCACCTTAGAGGGTGTATCAGAGGGCACTAAGGGGGACTACCTGGTAACAGGTGTGGACAATGAACAATGGATAGTGAAGCCTAAGTGGTTCAAACAGTATTACAGGCACTTACAAGGAGATACGTATCAAAGGATACCAATGGTCTTAGAGGCTACCCAGATCACAGAGCCAGAGGTAGTAAAGGCCCCTACAGGAGACATTAAGGGTGATCCTGGGGACTATAAGGTAACAGGTAAGAAGGGTGAACACTGGTTTGTTAAGCCCGATATATTTGAAAAGACCTATGAAAGGGTGGGCACCATGCATACAGAAGACAAGAACACCATACAGAAATCTATTGACCAGATAGGGCTATCCGCTGTTGAAAGGTATCTACCAAAAGGTATGAGGATACACCCATGTGATATACATGGACATTTCCTAGCCCATTACACTGATGAGAACCCCATATGCCCACTATGCATCAAGCATAATCCACAGGCAGAGGGTACTAATGCTACCGATGTGGAACTATATATTGATCTAAGGGACTCCATAAGGCCGCCTACTAATCCACATAATTAAAGGTAAAGACCCTAGCTATTAGTAGCTAGGGTCTTTTTATGCCTTTAGGTAAGAAGCCTACCTAGAAAATCGTTTCCATTTAAAGGCGGGCCAATATCTCCACTAGGTTGTTATTGATACCAGTCAGTACAGACCTGATGTCATTCAAATCCTCTACAATAGAGGTAGTGGAACTAGATTGGGCATCCATAGCCACAACTTTAGTGGGATACTTGGTACCAAATAGTCTTTCCTTTATGGCTTCAATGTTTTTATCAGCAGAGAATACCAGATCATTAATGATATCTACAGTATCTCCCAAAGTATGATTGGTAAGACCATCACCAACAATAGCATTACCCATCTCCACTCTATACTCTCCCATACAAAACACATCCCTTCCTGACATTTGCTTAAATAAACTGGAATGATTCAACCTTTCTCCCTATATATTTTCCTGGGTATTCTAACCTGCCTTCATCTTTTTTATTTTAGGGAGGGGTAGACTTAGCCCTATTGGCCCAATATAGCCTAGCTGATCAGAACGTCCTTGACTTGTCCAGTCTCCCGTGCAATAATAAGACCATCACCAGCAAGCGTTAGACGCTCAGCTGGCATACATGAGAATATCAAAGGAGAGTGTATTCAAATGGCTAAGAAGTTCGTAATCAAACTGGTATCGGGGATCAAGGTAGTAGACACTGCTAAGGAAGCGGTAGAAGTTTTGGGTAAGGAAGGTGGCCAATCGGTTACACAAAAGGCTATCCTGGCTGGTACTGTGGAGAACGTACAGCTGGTAGACGAGTCGGAAGTAGAGGCTATAGTTGCTGCTGAGGGTACCAATGAGGTACATACAGATGACGCATCCACTGATAAGGGTACAGAGGACAATAAGGATGCTAAGCCCGCTGAGGGTACCTCTGAGCCTACTAGTGATGACATTGAGTATCCTGAAGTAGGAGCCTTTAAGGATGTTAAGGCTATGAAGAAGTTCTACAAGCCCCTTACGGACGCCCAGATTCAAGAATGGTGTGAGCTAGAAGGGGTTACATGGAAGCCTAACGAGCACGCTAGTATCAATCGCATGCGTATGATCATGGCCCTTAAGGCTAAGCACTTCCCGGATACGGCCCCTAAAGCTTCCAGTAAGACCAAATCCAAGTATGCAGACTATACCACAGAGCAGCTTGTAGAGCTGGCCCTACAGCACGATGTGGAAGTAACAGGCGATAACGGGGACTTGCGTATCCTGCGTATGAAGACTATCATGGCCCTTAGAGAAGCCGGGGTTATTGCCTAACCTATAACACCTTTAAATACCCTACCTTATATAAGGTAGGGTATTTTTATGCCCTAGTAGGTCCTAAAAGGGGTTAGCTACAAAATCCTTTCCATTAATAGAAAACTCTACTCTTAAGATAGATAGTTGACTTTTCTTTCTATTCATGGAAAAATTAAGTCAAGATTAGATCATGATAAGAGGAGTGAATTAATAATGATAGCCAACATTATATTGGCCCAACGCAAGGTAGGGGAATACACAGTAACCCTATCTCAGTGGGAGAAGGGTGATACTAAGGCATTTATAGATGTAGATGGCCACACTACTGACATAGTATATGTCAACCAGGACCACTTTGCACTAGGGCACGATGATCCTAGCTTCTCAGATATTGAGTCCCTTATGGACTATATTGAATCTACTATGGGGCGTAACATGGAAACAAATGTGTATGTAGGGAAGCTAAGGGCAGTTAAGGTATCAGGTAAGTGGAGAATATGTGTGGCTAATCCTGATAAGGTGTCTAGAACTGCATGGCTATTCCTGGATGATGTGGAGTATAGCACGTCTACAGAAGCCTTAGAAAAATACATTGATGATCCTACTTATAAGTAGGACCCATTGCCCTCCCTATATAGGGAGGGTATTTTTATGCCCCTAAGGTCCTAAGAGGATTAGCTAGGAAATCTCTTCATTTTTAGAAGACCTTACTCTTAGGGTAGCTAGTTGACTTTCCCGCCCATCCAGAGGAAAATTAAGTCAAGATTAGATCATGCTAAGGAGAGTGTGTATATGTACGAGATTAGTACTTACAGGGTGGCTGTACAAGGGTTGGATGATACAAGTGCTCTTGTATATGAGGTATCACACCTATGCAGAGAGGGCTATTGTTTTGTAGCCTACGCTGGTGAGGATGACCGTTTCCCGCATGACCCGATTACTGGTGAGGATGAAGGTATTGGCTACTACGCTATCATGCACCAAGTTAATCATGAACTTACATGTGATCAAGCAAATGATATACTTAACCACTATTATCCCTTAGAGGAGGGTAACGCTAATGGAAATTAAGGTGACTATTACTACACCTAGCCCTAACCCGTTGCAAGCTGTAGAGAGTGGTATTATGGTAGCACAGGCAGGATACAAATATGTCCAGCAGTACCAAGGATTCCTGTTTATTACGGATACTAATGTCGTCATGAGTGATGAAGCATATAAGGCTTTATTAAACCTCATATCCTGGTATCTTATAGACCAAGAGCTACCCGACTGGATACAAGTAGATAGTGAGCGTAACACAGTCACCAATACCCTCACAGGTCTTCAATACAATTATGTCCCATACTACACGTTGGTAGAATAGGAGGCTAGGATATGGGATTAAAAACACTATGGACTAGGGTAGTAGGGGGATACACCGTGCATATAAAACAGGATGAGGTAGACACAGATAAGATACTTGTTATGGTAGGCGGTGTGGTCACCGACGTCATATACAGGAACAATGATCGTACTCTACCCTTAGATGGCCAGGTATTCACAAATGTTAAGTCTCTCATGGATTACATTGAGTCTACTATGGTAGTATATAAGCCAAGACACACGGGAGGTTCTAATATGGATAAGTATATCTATTCTACTAACAACCTGATATTTGCCACCGTGATTCCATATACTGCTGCAGGTAGGACAGAGACTCAAGCTATGCAGATTGGTATTAACCTGGGTTTAAATGGGTATCACTTCACTGAACGCTTTATGGGCCATGTAATAGCTACCAATAGACCTATATGGCTCCCTAGTGAGATGGAAGCGGCCTTACTGTATGTATCAGATAGGGAAGCCCATGAGCATCCCTTACCAAGCAATATAATCATTGACTGGGATATCAACCTGATTACGAATAACACAAGTGGCTTAAAGGTACAATATGTATCTTACGATGACCTTAGTCCTGTGGTATATGTTGAAGCTGGCAGCATTGGATAAAGACAAGTACCCTCCTTATATAAGGAGGGTACTTTTATGTCCTCTTGATACCCGCCCTAGCTAGGAAATCCTTTCCTTTAATGCTTGCTGACTAGCCGCTAAGATACTGAGTTTCAAAGCTGGCCCGATCGGGTAATGAAAAGGGAAGACATTAAGCTTATAGGAGGAGAACTAATGCTTACCGAGGTACTTACAGGCAAGATATACGTCATGGTTAACAAATCCACTGGGGCCCAGATACGATGTACTCACAAATACGTATCAGCGTGGCTAGGGCTAGGCTTTGAAGTAGAGGAGATTATATACCCAGAGTCTGTTATAGCCAAGTAGGAGTTGACTTCTCCCGCCCTCCATGAGATAATTTAGTCAAGGTTAGAGTGGACCTAGATTATCTTAAGGAGAGTGTAAATATGAACAATGTGGTTAAGCTTACTCAGGTGGTTATGGATGTGTATGAGGATTTCTTTGTTACAGGTCTGAAGCTAGGTAACGCTGGTTTTACTCACGTGCTGGAGATAAGTGGTGGCCTATACAAGGTTACATCGGATGATATCCAGGCTGATATGACTAACGAGATGTATCTAGCACTGGATAGATTAATCGCCGATGATGGCGAAGACCATCCATATATAGATTGGGATAATAGCTCTATTACCGACCCTAATACAGGACTTACAATACAATATACCCCATCATACAAACTTATATAACCGATATGTAGAGTACCCTAGGGTACTCTATTTTTATGTGGTACTCACATATGCCGGATACTTACAAATACGCCACCATTAATAAGACATGGGTACTCACATATAGGTAGTGCTAACAGACGTCCTTGACTAGGCGTCTCAGGCGTGACATAATTAAGGTATCAGAGCGGGGGACACCGCTACTATGGTATAAGGGAGAGATGTAGGATGGTATATGAAGCAACTGTATCTGTGTTTGAAGGTAAGAAGTTTGTATTGGTTGGTGAGCGGGGCTACGATATCGCTAAGGGTAAGGTTGTTATCACAGAGGTTATAGTACCTACCGCTGTTGATAAGGCCCATGTCATGGAATGGATGGAGACCCATACCCAGGATATAGATAGCTTAAGCTACACCGATAGGCTGGATATATTGGAAGAGGTACGCAAGATGTGCCAGGAGCCATGGGTTACATTCCGATATGACCAAGTATGGTTCAATGGTGGGTATGTACCCGCTAATGAAGCGGAGTATAGTATGGACCCTATGAGCCCTATACCACTGTTTGTATTTATGCAACACGTACTTGGTGAGTAGTATAACAAGGATACCTATTGATAGGTATCCTATTTTTATGCCTAGGGGGTAGGAGGGGTAGCTAGGAAATCCTTTCATTTAAATAAACACTTACTCTTAGGATACATACTTGACTTCCGGCCTCTGCCGTGACATAATTAAGGCATGATTAGATCATGATAAGGAGAGTGTATTGATGAGTGCTACAAGTGCTTTTTGGACCGCATTGAATGGTATGGTGGGTAAGACCGTGTCTAGTGTGGAGCTAGCTGACCCATATAGGGTTGATACAAAGCAGTATAGGGATATGATTGTCATTGGCTTTACGGATGGTACCCAGGTTATGATAGCAGCCGATGAGGATAGTGTACTGTGTGCTAGCACGAATCTATATAAGGAGGTAAAAGCCCATGACTGATGCAGATATCTCAACTGTACGTATAAGAAACGATAGACCACTCAGTGAGGTTATAGACCAGTGTATTAAGTGGGGAGGATACGGGTACGATCATGTGGTATTCGCTGATAACCAACTCATACTACTGGCAAATAAACCTGTATCATACACTCACGTCCCATATATCTTCGCTTGGTACACAGTGGAACGCAATATAAACAGGGTACACCAGCTTGAGGATGGTACCACTGTTTATATTAGAGAACCATAACACTCACACATATAGGCCCCTTCATATGAAGGGGCCTTTTCTTTTTGCTAATCGGCGGGACAACAAGGGAAGCAGGGTATACACACCAATGGGAGACTTGCTATCATGTTCTTAGGTCGTTGGGGCGGGGAAAGGGAAAACCCTTTCCGGACCCCAGCACATACACAACTGCATATACAACTTGAAATATAATACACGGACATAAAAACACCCCACTTATATAAGTGGGGTGTTATACTATCTACATAAGACAATCATTCTTTATATTGTCAATAACGTTATCCCAAAGATCAATATCATACGTAAGTATCGGGGTGTCATAAGGACCACTATAATCAGCGGCTAAGGGCCATACCTGAATCTCAGAGGTATCGCTTTCTACATCCCTGTGCTCTAATACCAGCCACTGGGTACAGTCATTATATTCGCCTTCTTCTATGGCATATTGCTCTTCTATACCCTGTCTATCAGACTCACCCATGGGCAGGTACACATACCGTAGCACCGGGTACTCACTGTCATGAGTACGCTCCTCCATAACCGCAGGACTCATATCAAACTCATACACACTACTCATATACAACACTCTCCTAGATATATTCAGTCGTGCTCTCGACTGTACCTTAATTATGTCACGGACTAGAGGAAAAGTCAAGTATCTACCCTATGGGTAGCTAGAGGAGGGTACCCTGGAGAGCCTAGGAGGGGTAGCTAGGAAATCCTTTCATTTAATAGGGATTCACAAGCGCATAAAAAAGACTAGCCTAAACGGCTAGTCGTTGCTATATACTCACGGATAGGGTACAACTCACCCATCCACATCACATACACACGGCCCGCTATACACTTACCCCTGGGCATCACAAGAGCCATCTGTACCATACTCACACCTCCATATCTTGCAGGTAGGCATCGGTCTTACATACAGGGCACGCTGGGTAATGATCTCCATCATTCTCCCCTTTAACGATCTCTAGCTCCTCTTCATACCACTCACGGTCACACATATTGCACTTAACAACTGTCATATACACTCACTCCTTATATTGGGTAGCCATGGGCTCCATAGAGTGTATATACTCACGCATATACACTCTAGCAACTCACAGATACAGACGGCCTATCACTGTGTATCCACGGGCCTTTTGCAACCAACGGTAGTACGACTGGATACGATACTTATTCATTATTCGATCACCTTATTCACACGTAGGGCCATGATGGCACGCATACGTAAGATCTTAGCGTCATCGCATGGCTCAAATAACACCTCGTTATCGATAGCCATTTGTACCAGTTGTTCAGTTGTATAATTCGCATACTTAGATTTTTTCTTAGGTTCCTTAGCTGGGCTAGGGAAGTGTAACTCTTTGATAGCCATGATTTGTCTCATGCGGTTGATAGGGGCGCTACCGTAGTCCTTGACAGTAAGGCCTTCTAAAGATACCCATTCCGCTACCTGTTCATCGGATAGGTCCTTTACATATTTCTTGATAGCTTTCTCATCAGGGAAGAATCCCTTCTCCGGATATACCGCTTCTACTACCTTTACGTTTCTTTTAGCCATACCTAACACTCTCCTGTGTACTCGTATTAGGTCCGGGGTCCGTGTACCCTGGGGTACCGCCCTCGTCCTTGAATACATTATGTCACGGACGGGTATAGATGTCAAGGACGCTACCTAGGGTAGGGCATAGGGGGTAGGGTAGGCCGTAGAGGGGTAAGAGGGGTACCTAGGGAATCCCTTCATTTAAATATAGAGAGAGGCTTTCATATGGTAAGATACTTTCATATGGTAAGATACTTTCATATGGTAAGATACTTTCATATGGTAAGGGATACCCCATGATGGAAGTTACTTACAAAAAGTAAGTGATCCCCTAACCCGATAGGTACTTACTTTTTGTAAGTAACCCCTAGGTCTGAGAGTTACTATCAAAAAGTAAGTAGGGTGGGGAGGGCCTAGGAGGGGTACCTAGGGAATCCCTTCATTTAAAACCTTCTGGGTAGTGGGGTACCCTATGGCATCATAGTTACCCCTAGGGTAGGTACTTGACTTCTTCCCTGGGGTGTGGTATACTTAAGATGCGGGGGCGGGGATGCCCCGCTCCTAGCTAGATCTAGGAGAGTGTTATATATGAGTGATGTTATGATCAAGGAATACCGTTATGAGGCAGCTACGTTCACGTCCTACTCGGTACGGGTAGACGATGCCACGGCGGTACGGGTGGACCTCCACGACGACGGTAGACGGTTGGTAGGCGTCTCCCACGACCCCTCTAAGGGACGGCGGGGCTCCAAACCTCCGGTGATGTACGAGGTAGGCCAGGAGCCAAGCGCGTACGCCTCCACCGTTCAGGCGATCTTGGCCCATATCGACTCTAAATAACGCACCGCATGGACCTCTAGGAACTCTACCTAGAGGTTCCTTTCATTTAAATGTATCCTTGGTATGGGTGTTGACTTTTCCTCTGTTCTGTGGTATAATTTGGTTCAAGGAGGAGATGTATATGGGTGGTAAAGTTGATCTACAAGGAAGAAAAGAGACCTTGATGAGGTTAGCTGAAGAGGTAGGCGTGACCTTAGTCTTCAATAAGAACTGGGTGACTTATGAAGGTGAAGAAAGATGGTATACTTTTGATAAGATGAATATGAAGCTAAGAGGCAAATTGCGTACATACGCTAGGAGAGAAGCTAAAGGATTGCCTAGAAAAAAGCCCTTGAAAGTCTGACAAGTTGTGTGACAAAAGGTATGACGCTTTGTAAGACCATAAAGGCCCCTTTAAAGGGGCCTTTTCCGCTTTTTAGGGCTTTTTGATGGGGCGGGATACCTTCACCCCTGGATACCCACGGACCCCACTCAGCCATCCACGGGCCGCCCCAGACGCCACCTCTATCCAACCCCTATTCGAACCCATTATCGTTTCTTAGGGCCATGGGGCGGGGAAAGGGTGAAGGATGGGCGGGATACACACATACAAATTTGCATATACAAACACGTCTAGGGACCAAAGGGCATAAAAATACCCCGTGGGAGGGGTAGTTAGAAACTTCTTTCATTTAAATACAAAAAGGGCCTTAACGGCCCTCCCAATCATCTTGGCATCGTTCGCTGCATACGGTATACCCATCCTCGGTAGGCACACCTTTGTGCTCTTCAAAATGCGTAGAACACACCATGCACTGTACAAATACCTCTTCTGTATAATTGTTGGGGTTTGAATCCATACACACCGCTCCTTTGTACACAGGTAGCCAATAATAGGCTCCATAAAGGAGGGGCCGTAGCCCCTCACCCTAGCAACCTATTCGATAACTTTAGCGGCTCTAAGGGCCATGATGGCACGCATCCGAAGGATTCTAGTGTCTTCGGTAGGCTCGAAGAGGGCGTTGTTATCTATAGCCATTTCTACAAGCTGTTCCGTACTGTACTTTTTGTATGGAGATTCCTTCTTAGCGCTGGGCTTCTTTTCGCTAGGGAAGTGTAACTCTTTGATAGCCATTATCTGGCGCATCCGATTGATAGGGGCCGATCCATAATCCTTTACCTCCAGGCCTTCCAAGCCTACCCATTCAGCGATTTGCTCATCCGTAAGGGGCTTGATATACTTTTGTAGCTCCTTTACGTCTGCGAAGGTACCCTTCTCTGGATATTGAACCTCTACCACCGTATTCTTTTTAGCCATTTCAACCGTCTCCTTTGTTCTCGGGTCTAGCAGGTGTTCCCTGCTGATGAATAAAGTATATCATGAAACGGTGGAATGGTCAAGGACGTTCTTAAGGGTAGCCCTATGGCGGGATGGGATATATGATAGGTCATGTGGGGCGGGATACTTGGTAGAGGGTCTACCTAGGAAATCATTTCATTTAAATATGCCTGTGGGGTATGGGTTATCGATCCCTATCTTATGGCGGGATATGAATAACCCTATGGTTCGTACTTGAATCCTTGGCCCCTTCATGATATAATACAATCAAGAGGAACGACCTCTAATCTGAGCACACAGGAGACGATTAGAATGAGCGTAAAGATGGCAAAGGCTAAGAGATATCAAGAGTGGATGAAGAAGGCTAGGGAACAATATGTTATGGGGTCTTTAAGCCTAAAGAAGTAAGGACTGAGAGGGTACCTTTGGGGTACCTTTTCTTATGCCTATCTGGTAGGAAGGGTACCTAGTGGATCTTTTCATTTAAAATAAAAGACCTGCACCCTTGGTGGGATGTTTGTATGATGAAACCCTCCAGCCTAGGATTTCATACGAGTAAGGTACCCTTCGGGTACCTTATTTTTTTTTATTTTTTCTTTCTTTTTTATATTTAAAAGTATTTAAAAGTATCTTAAAGACTTTTTATTTGCAAACTCCTACTCCCTGGTATGTTGCTTGGGAGGGGAGAGTAAACCGATAAGAAAGCCTGTGATCATCATAGGAATCACTATCATGCCTCCTCCAAGCCCTATAGTACCCAATCCTATCAGTATTGCAAGCACCATTAGTATGTTCTTAGTCATCTCTTGATCCCTCCTTTTCCTTTATTTTGCCAAGGAGGGCGGGACTCTTCCAGGATGGAAGATGAATCTACTACTAAAAGAAGGAGTAGAGGCCCCTGTGAGTGGCAGGGGCCTCTGGAGAGTGTATATGGTACCTACTGAGTAGGGGGACCAACTTAACCAAATATTCTTACTAGCACGAATGTCCAAAAGACAATCGCTAAGACCAGGTAGATGTCAGCTTTCAGTGCCTTCACCAGTACTCCTCCGTCCTGATTTAATTTTGTTCCGAACCAATCATTTTGTCAAGGGTGGGGCCCTAAATGGGTGATGTCAACCCCTGTTAAGCCTTGTAGGGCTTTAGGCCCAATGAGCAGCTAAAACATAGCACCTTAGGTCCCTGAGTAGACTGATTGATGTCTATCAAGGATGAGCAACAGGAGCACCTAGCATATGTAGGCTTAGGCTTAACTAGGGTGTTAGCAGCTTTCTGTGCTTTTTGTACCTTAGGGACTCTCATTATATACCTCCTATCTGTGGGCGGGACATATAAATCCCTAGGATTCCTAGCGGGTTTAGCTAGGAAATCCTTTCAAATAAATTTCCCCAGTGGGCGGGACGCCAAGGGCCCATTAAAAAGCCTTAGGTCGTGGGCGGGACTTTCCTCTTTTTCTTTTTTGGGCGGGGCGGCGGGAGCGGGGCTCAAGCCCTAAAGTAAAACCGCTTAGTACTCTCTCTCTCTCTCTCTCTCTCTCTCTCTCTCTCTCTCTCTCTCTCTTCATTACAAAAGAACTCTTTGGGGTGAAGACTTCACCCTTCCTTTTTCTTTTGGGCAAAAGGAGGCGCTGGTATGGCGGTAAAGAGAGAGGATAAAGGGTATTGTCAGTTGTTATCAATTGCTGCGGAAATGGCACTAGACACTGTAATGCGTAAGGTACGTCTAGAAAAAGCCTTGAAACGACTGGATGACTTGCTGGTGGAAATGATCAGACCCGGTAGTGATGAGGCTGAGTGTATCAAGCAGTTGAATGAAGTTAGGTATGAATTGGAGGAGTTGGGCTATTATGAATGATATCAGAGTATTTGTACCTAGCACAAAGAAGGAACGTAAGGTGGATAGCACTTCTTTGGTATTCAAATCCCATGGGGTGTATGATTCGGTGCCAGACACTTATACTTACTTCCCAGTAAGCCCAATACCAGCTCATCCCAGACTACCAGGTTGGCTGTCTAAGATTGTTAAGAGACTTAAGGATAAGAGGGCTGCTAAAAGATATGAATGGATGGTAAGCAATGGATATCTCCAAGACTTCTCTTTTACTGATGACCAGGCCTATGAGTGGTTAATGAAAGTAGGCTCTTTGTATCACCCTTTCAATACTGAGCAATCTTTTGAGTATAAGGTCACAACAGTGAACTTAGACAGGCTTGGTGAAATAATCTTTCATGGTCTTTCATCTTATGACCGTCATCTATGGGAGCAAGGCCATGAGATTGAAAGGATCATTTTGGGCTTTAAGGAAGCCCAAGCGCTAATGGATCATGATCAAGCAGGTGTTATAACCCAGTTCCAATTGGCACAAAACTACAACGTTCGTACCCTGGTAGGCCCATTTGGTAGAAAAGGCATGACCTTACCTGGTGGAGTATGGATCCAGGTATTGCCTTGGTTTGATGGAGTCCTAGTGGTGCCCAAAGCTGAGTAGAAACAGGAGCAAATTTTGTTCCCCTCCTTTTAATTCCAGCAAGGAGGGGATTTTTGATGGCATCATTCAAACAGTTACTAGTGACCCTAGTGCAGGCTAAGATAGCCTATGACGTTATTGAGAAGCAAATAGAGTTGATAGGGGAGAGTGATGACTCAGACATTAGCACCAGCTTAGCATCCCAGATGATAAAGGCAAGAGATGCCATGGAGACCGCTAAAACCGGAGTGCTGAAGAAAATGACCCTTGTATCTAATGTGGTGGAAACAGCTATGCTTCCTGGCTGGTACATGGTGACCTTTCAGGATAAGGACGGAAGTAGGGATTTGCTATTTGCTCCTGTGTTGAGTAATAGTCTATACCTAATTCAGCGTAATGTGAAAGAGGAATCTGACTGGAAAAGGAGTGAACTGGATACGTTGCTCCCTTCCGTGGTGGACTCCTATAAGCAGCAAGCCTATGAGGACACTGTTGCCAAGAAGGCTATCAAGGCTCTATCTGAAATGGGTTGGGTAGACTGGGAGGAGGAGGTTGAAGACCAAACTACAGAGAGTCAGATAAAAACCTCATATCATGCGGAGTGCCGTTGGGTACAAAGGGTCATGGGTATCTCTTCTGAGTACAAGGCTGCTGATTACCGCAATGACCACATTGAAGAGGTAAGAGAGGCAATTAAGAGGGGATTTAGCACTGCAGAGCGTGTTTGGGTGGCTGAGGATGGAGTAGAGTACTGGTTTGACCCAGATAACATGATGTATGTGTATGATCCTAGTCAGCAGACCATTATAACTGTGTATGAGTCCGATTTTACCTTCTCTAAGGACATCAACAGGAGCATAGTGTTCAGTCAGCTAGAGGAGATCAAGTCAGCTTGGGATAAGCTGGTTGATGTTAAAGAGTGCCATAAGGACGCTGAGGACCAGATAGCAGCTGAGATTGGTAGCATTGATGATCAGATAGCCTTGCTACAAGCAGAGATAGACCTGTTAAGTGCTAAGAAGCAGACTAAGCTATCGGAAAAGCTAGAGTCGCTTAGGGTGATGGAGTCTGCCAGAACCCAGTATACAACAGAGTTCAATAAGCTGTTCAGATACAATAAGATATCGTGGGGTGAGCCGGATGTATAACTCAGGAGACTGGGCTGACAGCAGCTATATCAATGATGAGGGAATGAAAGCAGCAGTGGATATGCTACAGGAGACAGGTTTGGTGTGGGTACAAGTGAATAGGGCGGCAGAGTTGCCCTACATAAGAAGGTGGCTACACCAGAACTACGGCACTCCAGATAGAGCCTTTGCCCATGCCTTTCACTATGGTGTTGGGACTATTAAGTTTATGGTGTTATCCCAGCCTAATGTAACTTTTGGTGTAAGAGACGCCTTTTATGTATCAAAGCATATAGAGGAGTTACCAGAGTTCATAGACAGGGCCAGTCATTATGTACTACCTTATGTGATGTGGCAGGAGTCAGGACTATGCTTGGCTGATATAGCAGCCTTAATGGTTAGGGAAGGATACAACGATGGTGACATCTATGCTGCTATGCTCATGAGTGGGCAACTGGGGCTTATGGACTATGACGTGGACTGGTTAAATGACTACAGCATATCTCTCAGTAAGGATGGTGTGTACTAATGACTCAACTTAAAGAAGGCCAATGGGTGGCATATACCCCTGATTCTGATAGCGCTGATGTGATAATTGCTTATATCAATACTATAAGCAATAATGGAGATAGGGTGTGGATTGATATACCCTCCACTGAGCATGTGGGAGTAGTAGAGTCGCGTAAGGTATGGTCATGGGAAATAGTGCCTTGTCCAGTTGGTGACCTACAGTATGGGGATATTGATGCTATGATTGATATAGCCCTGGACACTGGTGATGAAGTATGGTTTAAGGAGTTGTGTGAGCAGAAAAAAGCCTTAGACCGTAAGAAGAATAAGCTAAAGAAGACCTTGAGCATTCTACTGTCCTCTGGTGACCCAGGGTATAGGGAGGGGTAGTCCAAATACCCCCTCCCTGGGGTTAGAGGGGTAAAATTCCCGTTAAGGAACCTATGTTTCCTCTAGGCCCCCTGCTCAACAGCTTCACAAGCAAGGCCCTTAACACATTACTTTACATTTCCAATAGTACTTCCAAGCACATTACTTTGCATTTCCAATAGTACTTCCAAGGGTACTAGCAGGGGGCACATATTTACACCCCCTCCCCCTTTGTTCCTGCTGAAAAAAGGTAAGGAATCCTGTTTCCTTAGGGGGTGTAACCAAGTTCTCTTTTGTTAAACACCTATCCACAAAAGGAGGAATACTAATGAGTGACACCAGACTACGATTCAGCAGGGAAGACATGGTATTAGTAAAGATAGCAGAAAATGCCTGTGAGCTCCATGATAGGGGCACCGTGGTTAAGGACCAAGAGGGGTATAGCAGATACAGAAAGATGCTAAAAAGCTATGAGGGTCTCTATGTAGGTGGTTATGCTTATGGTGAAGATGATGATGAATTTGCTGCAGGGTTCGTAGTAATATACAAAGGTATGGAATATTGTGTGCCCAACTACTTGGTAGCAAAGTCAATGCCTGCTCCAGAGGGTACTCTGTGTGACCTAAGCCCAGAAGGCTGGATAGGATATAATAAGATGCTGAAATATGTTGATGTGTCTAGAGTTGTAAAGGAGGAGATACAAGATGAAAAAGGATGACATAAAAGTAGACAGCAGAGGAGTAGGGGTACTTGGGTTACTGGGAGTAGCCTTTGTAGTACTTAAACTCTGTGGGGTAATTAATTGGTCTTGGTGGTGGGTGACCAGTCCTTTTTGGGCAGTACCTGCGATATTCTTGTTGGTAATACTGGGAGTTTTAGTTGTGGTGGGTACTACTGATTTATTCAAACTCATAAAAAGGAGATAAGGTGCATGATAAAAGCAGATAACATTGGGGAATCCAAGGTTCAAATTGATGGTAGGTGGGTAGCAACTAAGCCACAGATACAGACCTTGCCTAGAAGGATTAGAGATGCTATTCAGGTTATCAAAGGTAAAGCAGAGGCTGTTGTATTTGAGAAGCAGTGACCCCCTATTTTACCTATTAAAAATACCCGGCTTGAGTCCCGTTTCCTTTAGGGACTCAACAAATGAGGGGAGGGGACAGCTTTAATACACCTAGAGGTGATGTTATGCTTCATCATGCCAGCTTACAACCTAGCTTATTTTAGAGAGGAAATCCGTTTCCTCTCTTTTTTATGGTTTGAAGGGAGATGATCTTGATGATTGAAACCATTAAGTATTTAAGGGTATTTGATGAGCTAGGTATTGAAAAAGCCTTAGTGAAGCTAGAGTCAGATGGCGAGCTATACCCCAAAACTACCGAGAGTATAATCAAGGGGTTGGGCGGGTCCTACGGGGAGCTAGTTGAGCGTCACTACCATGTAGAATTTGATGTGTATGTTTTAGTACGTAGAGAAGTCGAACGGTTTGTACAAGATCACGGGATAAGACCTAATAGAATCTTTGTGTCAGATCAGGTATACCGGGAACTGGAACTTAATGCATCCTCAACTAATGTAGGTTGGTATGCAGGGATGGGCAACTGGGGTAAACCTAGACTGCACATTGACAACATAGAGGTCCTAGCTAGGGAAGGTGCCCCCTTGAGAAGTGTAATGTGTGTAAGGAGTCTTGCGCCATGAAGATTATTAAGGCATCTGTTTACACAACATATACTAATGAGGAACTAATATGTGAAAACGTATCTGAACATTATGGGAAACTGATTGTCGATACTGTAAACAAGGAAGGAAAAGGTAGGGAGTGGAAGTTCTGCCTTGTACCTGACGACTATGAGATTAGGAGGTAGTCATGAGACCCTGGAATAAGCCTATTAGGTTTAATAATGGCAAAGAGCTAAGGGAGTATGAATTTGAAAATAGGCAGTTATATGACGATCTAAAGTCCAAAGGCATACAGGCAATTGAACCTGAGTCCTACAAAAGTTTTGGAGTGACTAACTGGATGGTGGGAACTTGCAAATACCCTTGGTCTCCCTGGGTCCAGATAAGCTTTGGATATGCTTCTGTACAAATCAAGTGGTACCTAATTGTGTTAATACTGATCATAGTGGCATTTATAGCTGGTTATTCCATATAGGAGGCAATTATGAACAAAATTAAGATACCCTATACACAACGGATAGAACTTGACCCTAAGGATTTGCCAATGGCGGGTATACTATGGGAAGAGATGAAGAGCCTAATTTGGCCTTACGACGGTATCACATTTCAAGGTCCAAATCAGGATACTCCTCACTTCTACGAAGATGCTCCAGTTGGATGGATAGACAAGGGACCTGCACCAGACCATATTTTTGCAGAGTACAAAGTATTGATGGCTGCATTAGAGTATTATAAACGAAAAGAGCAGCGGGGTAAGACAGCTAACACATCAGCTGGAACACCTAGCATAAAAGAGGGAGAAGAACTAATTAGGGCTATGAGATCTTTTAGTGACTTCCTCAACAAATGGGGAGATGGGAGGACATATTCATATGATGCGCTATGATACCTATGGATGGAATATTCACACTGTACGGGTAACCTTCTTGGATGAAGGAGGGTATTTGGGTAGCGCTACTATGAAAATCAGAGGCAATATTGAAGGGTCATCTGTGCTGACTAACGTGATTGGTAGTTTTGAAGATGGTATGTATGAAGGTGACATCGTGCTTAGAAACTCGGAGGGTCATGAAATACTATTAGACCCAGAAGATGCTGCCATATACATGGTTGCTGTACAAATTGTAGGGGTCGAACCTGAGTAGGAGGACTATACATGATTTTTATGCCACGAAGGGTGGGTTTCTAGTGTCAAAAATAACTGTAGCTAGGCTATATGTTAGCGGTGGACATTGGATTCTTAAGGAATCTAATGGCAGTACTAGGGACTTGGGGCCAGTATTGGCCCCGGATGATCTAAAAGTCTTACAGTTACTAATGGATGAAGGCTGGAGGGTAATCAATGCCACTCCAGGTCAGTATCTGCTGGAAAAAGAGGAAGTAACTGTAGTAGAAGACCTGGAAGAACGCATGAGGCGCGAATTTGAAGAAGCAGTAAGGACAAGTGTGCAGGAGAAGAACTATGTGCATATTTATTCGGACCGTAAACAAACATTACTGGCAAAGACCTATGAATGGAATGGGGAAGTATACACCGCCATTAAAAGGATTTGCTTAGACAAGGAAGTCACTGAAGAAGAGTTTGTTCTAGAAGAACTACAATCCGGGGCTCTGCACCTATATCTTGATAAGCTGCTGAAGCTGAGGAGGCCTACCCGTGACCATTGAGGAACTATATGACGCGAAAGATAAGCTTATGTACAAACTCAGCCAAGTTAATAGACAGATAGCCAAGATTCAAAAAGAATGTTCTCACCCGGATTATGATAGAAAATGGGTGGACCCTTCTTCTAACCTAACCCAGTCTACGGGTTTTTGGGACTGTGAGTGCAAGACCTGTAAACATAAATGGGCAGAAAGGTCATAGCTATGGGAGTAGCGGAGTATATGTTTGCAGGGGCCTTGGTAGCCTTTGGTCTATTGCTTACGGTTATGGTTGGCATATTCCTAGGTGAAATGCTAGCAATTAAGTTTGACAAGGAACTCTCTGTAAGGGATTCTATGATGTGGGGCATGGGGACTGTTGCCATTGCTCTGTACGTAGCACACCAGATACAGCAACATGCCAGCTTCTAAACCTAACTACCACATAAGGAGAGGCCTTTGAGCCTCTCTTTTTTATACGTTTGAGAAGAAAAAGGAGGAATGTTTGTGATCTATTATGTGGTAGGTAAGGCCAACAGCGGCAAACTCAACACGTTTACTACAGCCATTACATCTGCTGTTAACAAAGGTAACAAAGTAGCAATTATTGCGACTGACATTGGTATCCTAAAGTCTATCCAGGGCAATCTAGGCGATATCACTGGTGTAGCAGACTATTTGGTTGACAACATAGACAGAATGATGGTTTATGTCGATTACCTGACCCAAAAGTTTGACACCGTGTTTGTATGCGACCCTTTAAACAAGGAAGAGTTAAAAAGGTGTGAATTGATGATGGGCACAACTACTAAGGAAGTATACTTTAATGTGCAGTTGGGTGATGATCAGGAAGACCCTCTGCTTAGCTTAATGGATGTAGCAAATTCACATGATACAAAGGATAACACCTTTGAAGACTTGAAGAAATTAGCCTTACATGATCCCATAGTAAACTATGGATTAAATATCATCCGTGCAGGGTGGGTAAGTAGAGAAGAGGGTCTTATCCGGATCATAAAGACACTGGTTGCTGACAAGAAAACCTTATTAAACATGGTAGTTGATGCTAAGATGATGAAAGGATGGTAAACATGGATATCACCAATCATGAGCCTAAAATTGTAGTGTACAAGCATACTTACATGAAAGTATACGAGAAGTTTGATCCTACTAACAAAAGGCATTCTTTCATGGCTTATAATAGCCTTGCTCCAAAGTGGGAGTATGAGATAAAGATTTACAAAAGAGAAACTCTGTCTTGTGTTAAAGTTTCTGAGGTACCTGAACACTTAACAAAATTGTCGGAGGGTGATGCCTTGGCCCTAAGTGTGGACTTGGACAAGGCACACAAGATAACCCAGAAGGTGTACAGAATGAATGGGGATATTGTGTATATCGTGAAGCCTGAGATACTAGAGGACAAAGAGTCGTATACTGCCTTTATGGAAAACTCTAGGCTTCATAGAGACAACCTGGTTAATAAGGTAGTAGACATGTTTTCTGAGTCCTACGATGAGCAAGAGCCTGAGGATGAGCAAGAACCCGAATGTTCCAAAGAAAATCTTATTGACTTTGTGCCCCCTAAGAAAAAATGGAAGTGGTTTGACATAAAGAAAGGAGATAAAAAATGAATATGACCCCACGCCAAGAGGAGATAGCAAACAAGATACGATCTTTGTACCCAGTGAGTGCCCACCACACCAATATATTGACCCAGTTGGTGGAGAGTTGTAAATCTGTTCCTGTTGTATTGGAAGACTTGATGTATATTTTAAATAATAGTTTGCATGTACTTAAGATACGCAGAAACTACTTTTATGAGGTAGAGGCAGGTACAAAAACCTTTGAGGTGAGAAGGAAGGATAGGGACTACGCAGAAGGCGACAGACTAATACTTGCAGTGTGGAACGATGAGCTACAGACCTACACCGGGGAATTCTTACGCAAGACTATAACTTACGTCCTGGATGACCCAGAGTTTTGTAAAGAGGGGTACGTTATACTGGGATTGGGAGACTAGGGAGAGGACTTTGTCCTTTCCCTTTCTTTTTGGTAAATAAATCCGGGAAAAGGTGATGAGATGAGCAAACATCCCAAAAGTAAGAACCTAGGAAAAATACTACCCAAAAATACGTTGTGGGATGAGGTAGCATTTGCATGTATAGGTTCTGACAGGTCTACTGGGGATTCTTTGGGTCCTCTAGTGGGGTCAGAATTGAAATCTCTAGGTTATGAGGTATATGGAACACTAGAGGAGCCCTTACATGCTATGAACATGGTTGAAAGACTGAAAGACTTACCAAAGGACAAAATTTTAATAGCTATAGATGCCTCTTTGGGCAACTCAAATTCCATAGGGCAGGTCAGGGTAGACAAGGGACCTATGAAGCCAGGGGCTGGGGTAGGAAAGGACTTGCCTCCTGTAGGCGACTACAACATTGTCGGCATAGTAAACGTCTCTGGTTTTATGGAATACTTTGTATTGCAAAATACCAGGTTGTCTCTTGTTTACCAGTTAAAGAACGAAATAGTTGACATAATCAAATCCACGTTACCTATAATCAATACCCTAGGTGACTCAATGCCCAGACCAAACCTTAGTGCTCAGGTGCACAGATGGATAAATAAGGCAATTAAGGGGGAAGTAGTGTAGTGAATGCTACCATAGAGCTGTTACTTAAATGCAGAGCTGGAGAGTACCCAGTCAATGACTTTTTGGATCAACACAAGGGTTTAGTGGCTTATATAGTTAATAAAAGGTATTTGACGAACTCTAAGTTTCAGCTGAGTGCTATGGGATTGGCAGATGATGACCTAATACAAACAGGTATGATTGGTATGTGGAAGGCCTATCAATCTTTTAATCCTGAGTCTGGTTACAAGTGGGCCACATATGCAGCCAAATGCATCAAGAACCAAATAGGACAGCTACTCAGGGATGCTAGAAGGGACAAAAGGTATAATCCCAACGTTACTTCTATCGACAATCCTGAGTTACGAGAAGCTATACCCTCGGAATTTGATGATCTTGACGACACCATAGACCGTATGTATCTGGAAGACAAAATGAATAAGGTTCGTCCTCTGCTGAGCCCTGCCCAGAATCGAGTACTGCAAGCCATGTTGGACAACCCTGAGGCCAACACAGTACAAGTAGCTGAGATATTGAACTTGACTCAGCCTTATGTGAGTAAGTGTAGGAAGATCATAGCAGACAAAGGCAGATTGGTTAGTTAAGGGTCCTGACTAGGACCCTTTTTTATGTATGATGATCCCTATGTCTATTATCACATTCATTTGTATAAACAAGGAAAGTTGGTGTTACCCATGGAAAAGCTACCTTTTAGAGATTGCCATTCTTGCATTCACTTGCCAGTATGTAAACATATAGTGCCGTTGAACAATATTATAGAAAAGAATACTCTGCCTATAGATTTTGACTTAGCAGTTTGTAAGGAGCACCTTGAAGCAAAAGAATACAGCGAGGCTGTATTCATGGGAGAGCCTCCCACCGATGGGGAGAATTTCTTGTGGTCTCTAATGTCACTTCTAGATAAACTAATTAAACAAGACATCACTGACATACGGGTTGCCATGAGCACCGATACCCAAGATGCTATATTGGATGACTGTGATGATTCAGATGACATTCACACTGTTACCTCTATTAATATAGAAGGGGTAAAAGTTTCTGTGATCATTGACGACAGTCTGGGCTATGGGGAGTTTGAGATTGAGGGGACATAGATATGGAGGAGCACATATTTTTGTGTTATCCAGTTGGTTATGAGGAAAGACTAACAGCAATTATAGCTACCTCGGAATTGGAAGCTACAGATAAGTCAATGAGAAATCCCTCTTTAAAAGAGGCTGTAGAGGCTTTTGGGGCAAAGTTGATAGTAAAGGACCTATCTAAAGTGTTTTCAAAACAGGGCTACAACATATTTGTCCAGCGTGAGGGGTCATATCATTAGTTTAGGTTTTTTGTTATTTTTAAACCTGGTGAAGGGAGGGACTCTTAATGGCAGATAAAAGGCAGTCTTTAATTAGCAGCTTTTCTGTAGCTTTTAAGAAGGCTACAATCACGGAAGATGTGGAACAGGCTAAAAAAGAACATCGTCAAAACCTTAGAACCCTTGTTGATAAGTACATGAAAGATGTGCAAGATGGCAAGGCAGAGGGTGTTAGAAACGCTAAGGAATTGGTGGAAGTCATTAAGGCTGATCTGCTTCTCATGGGTGAAGCCAATGAACGTAGTGAAAACAATAGCAATGTGGATGAAATGCGTGTAAGTAAGGTCATGAAAGCCTTGGATCAAGATGACCCTAAAATCCAATCTGTGTTTGAAGACATGTTTAACCTATTAAATCAGGCCAATGATGAGGCCGAGGACATCCAGGATATAGAACAAGAGTAGTAAGGAGAGGACTTTAAGCCTCTCTTTTCTTTTTGTCAAAGCATGCACCCAAAAACAGGAGGTTTTAGTATAATGTCTAATCCGATTCAAGAAGCGTTTAAGTCCATGCAAAAGAGAGTAGAGGTCTTGTTGTCTGACGCAGGAGTGCCAGAAAATAAGTTGCAGAGCACGGCATCCCTCATAATGACCACAGTCATGTTGGAAGTCATGACCTCCGCCATGTTGAGTAAAAGTATGAAAAATGGCCAAGGTGAGAAAAATGATCAAGGTTAAAGTCTTTCTTAAAGTAGAAGACGAAGTTGTGGAGGAAATCATGGAGATTGATGAGGATTCCATGAAGACTTCTAAACAACAGGTACGGGAACTCTTGGACAGCTCACCTACAGGGGAACATAAGGAAGTCATCTCAGTGGTTCTATTAGAAGACAATGAGGAGTCTACCTCTTCCTTAGAGGAAGCCTATATTGGTTATAATGAGGACGCAGAAGAGATTTACCTGGATGACAATGGCTTAGAGGAGTACTGGCAGCAAGAGGATGATGAGGAAGAAAGAGACGCCTTTATGACTGAAGCCTTGTATGATTTTATTGATGAGCTGTTGGATGAAGCTGAAGAGGTGAGTGTAAGTGAAGAAGAGGCGCAACAAGATAAAAGTAGCAACTGATTGGAATTATAGCAACTACCGAGAGGCGTATCAGCAGGATAAAGATGCTGGCATCATATTCCTGGAAATATGCAGGGATAGCGTTTGGCATGTGTTTGTACTGACTGTATCAGAAGCACGTGAACTGGTGTCAGCAGTACAAGGTAAGATTGAGCAAGTAGAACCCACTGTGCCCAAGTAACTGAGGTTTTATATCAGGTTCCCCTCCATGGATTATTATATCCATTAGGAGGGGATTTTTATGGTTTCAAAATTAGAAATACAACAGGCCTTTATAAATAAAGACCCTGTTTTATATACCCTAGCTCATGGAAAAATTAAAGGCAATCCAATTACATTTAATTCAAAGAAACACCCTATTAAACACAGGCCTTGGCAAATCGACATTCTTAGGGACCAACACCCTGATAAAGTCGTTCGTAAAAGCCGTCAGTTAGGATTGTCTGAAATGGCTGTACGTGAATTTATGTGGTTTCTAGACACCCACCGTATGACTAATGGTATGTACACGTTTCCACGTAAAGAGCAAATGGAGGACTTTTCTAACACCCGTATAGCTCCAATATTTGATGAGTCAGCCTACATGACTGCCCGGCTAGACCGCAAGCTTAATAATGTCAGACTTAAAAAGCTTATAAATGGTAGTCAGCTTTTCTTGCGTTCTGCTTGGGGCAGTGCTCTGGGGGAAGGTCAACAAGTGGATATACTGGGCCTTGACGAATATGACCGTATGAAGGATGGGGTAGAGCTAGCTTTCCGAGAGTCCATGAAATCTTCTAGGTATAAACTCATGAGACGCTGGAGCACACCTACTATACCAGGTCGGGGTGTGGACTTACTTTTTAGTAAGAGTGACCAGAGGTTCTATCATCATAAGTGTGATAAGTGTAATGAATGGCAAGTGCTTACCCTGGAGGATAATGTTTTACAGGTAGACCCCAATGGTGTAGATTTGGTCAATGAACAGATCAAAGACAACACTTACATGTTTATATGCTCTAAATGTAAGAGGGAACTTAATAGGTGGTTTAAGGGCGAGTACGTGGCAAAATTCCCAGATAGGCATGAGATTAGGGGATACCATATATCACAGCTAGACGCTGTATGGATCAGTGCAGATGAGATCATGCGCAACCAATTCCAGTATAAGGTAAAGCAGCTTTTCTACAATTACGTAATAGGTATACCCTATGCTAGTGAAGGCCTCATGATAACTGACCAAGATGTGTATTCTTGCATAGGATATCAGGAGCCCATTGGATGGAGAGACTATGGGAAATACAAGAAAATAGTAGCCGGGGTGGACTGGGGTTACTTTAACTGGTTAGTGGTGTTGGGGTTAACAGAGGACAACAGGGTAGAGCTGCTGGACCTTCATTGGGCAGAAGATAGCCCCTCTAAGCCTCTGGACTGTGTGAATATGTTCTCTGCCATTCTGAAGCCTTATGAGCCTGATGTTATAGTGGCTGATAATGGGTTTGGTGCAGACAGAAACACTTATTTGCTACAACAATTTCCAGGAAGAGTATACGCTTGTGACTGGGATACTCCGAGGACTAATATACCGTTAGTGGATTCTTGGAATGACAAGGGTATGAGAGTACGTGTAGATAAAACTACAAAAATGAAAAGGACCTTGCATAATGTAAAAGCTAGAGCTATAAGGACATTTGGAGAGAGTGAAAAGTTGGCTATGCTTATCAAGCACCTTAAAAATGTTAGACTTCTTATGGAAGAAGATGAAGGAGTTATATACGAAAGGGTTACAAGAATTGGGGATGACCACTTAGCTTGTGCCCTTACGTATGCTTATATTGCATTGGACAGGATATTGGAATTGCACCTGCCTAAATCTGAATTTGGTTTTGAATTCATAGGATAGATTTGAAACATGGGAGGCGTCTGCTTTGAACTTTTATCTTGATTTATCTAAGGCTAGAAGGAAAAGTGTGGGTCGAGTCGATAAGGCACCTAACAAACAATCCAAATTGGAACAGCAAGCAGAGAATCTCGGCCTAGAAAATTTCCTAGACGACTTAACAACAAAAAGAGTTGTTCGCAAGGGGGAAGAGATTGAGAAGCTTGAAAAATCAATCAATCCCAACCTTATTGAGTACCTAGCTGAAAAAGTGCATGCTGCTTGGCGTCAATTGGCTCCGGAATCTCACGTTAATCAAGTACCTTATGAAAAATTATCAGAGGCACAGAAGGATAAGGACAGACAAACTGTAAAGGCCATATTAACCCAGCTGGAGTTCTTGGGACTACTTAATGAGGAACAAAATACTATAAAAGCCCTAGTCATAAAGAAATTCAACCTGGAGGAGCATCTAGCCAAAGCAGACAACAGCCACTTACCCAAGGGTGCAGAGAGGTGTGCCTATACCCCAACTACTAACTACGGTGTGGTATACATCCCAGTGAATAGGTTGCGACAAGTCTATCAAACAGATGAGGCACTGAACCCAGCTAAGGTCAATGAAAACAGGCGTAAGATTAGGGAAGATGTACCCATGGACCCAGTGGAGATAGGTTATGACTATGATGTGCATGATGGTCACCACAGGTGGCATGCTTCCATTAAAGAAGGATGCACCCATGTGCCCTGCAAGGTAGTAGGGACAGACCCAGAGAAAGTTAAGAGGGCCCGTAAAAAATATACCCAAGTGTGGAAGAGCCTTCCTTCTGATCTAAAACCTGGGTTGTATATAGCAGAAGATGCTTTGCTTAAAGGCATGAGGGATTTGGATTTCTCCAAGCTGGTTCGGAAGCCTGTGCAAGTCCGGGGTAAAGATGGAAAGGTTTTTACTCGTATGCAATGGGTAGACCCTCATGACGCCAGTACAGGCCACGGAGTTAGAAAGATAGAGTCAATGCAGGACATGAAGGAGGCCAAATATCACGGCCTCCTTGATCATCCTCAGGTCATGGAAGCCCTTAAACAACAGGGGCTAGACGAACATGGCATGAGAAACCATGACTTCAAGAACCACCCACCTTTTTATTTACCTGAAACAAAGGAATCTGCTGATAATGGTAAGTATAACTCCAATCACTACAAGCATGGACACAGGATACGGGGACATAAGGTTCATGGCGAGCACGACCTACTAGCCAAGCAAGATGAGCTCAGTAAGCTAACAGAGAATAAGCTTAAGGATGCCCATTCAAGCAAGGAGGTATGGAGCAACTATAAACCAGAACACATAGACAGACACAAGCTTATGTCTGGTCAATCTATCATAGACACATTTAAGGATAAGATAGATAGTTTTGTAGGCAAAAATAGCCAAGCTGAGCCTGATTTTGAATCTAATGTGGCAGGAGGAAATATATACAAACATGTAAATGACTTGTTAAAAGGTACCACCGTTGAAGGATTGGAGCATGTATTTAGTAACCCTGAGGGGGCATATTCCTCTAAACTAGAGTCCTTTGAATTAAGTTATGAGCCTGAACTAAAAGCTGTTGCTGTACACTTTGGTATGTCTTTAAGGAATAGGGATGGGCAAAAGATAGGCACAGTGAACAGAAGTGTAGCCCGAGCAGATCATCCAGATGCCTTGTACAACGGGATAGTAGTCGAAAATAAGTTGTTTGAAGTGGATGAAGAAGAGCAGGGCAATGGAATAGGCAAAAATGTGTATGAACGGTCTGAGGATTACTGGAAACACTTAGCTGATGGTCAAGACGTACACATCTGCACCTATGCTAACATAAGCGTAGGAACATATGCTTGGGCTACGAAGGGATTTGATTTTGAAGAAGGTAAAGGTGATGTGGAACAGAAACGTCACGATTTGGTACAGTTTCTAAAGGCTCATGAATTGGACCCAGATGACATAATTAAAAGGGCCGGGTACAACAGTGTTGAAGATATAAAAACCGCTAAGGAGTTTGCTGATCTGGATTGCAGATATACCTTTAGGCTTAAAAATCATGGAGCGGAGCCTGATTCAGCCGATGATGCAAAATACAGGAAATGGTTTGCACAACATAACGAGGACTTGCCTGACATTAGGGATGAAATGGTTCACTTAGGAAAAGCCTTCATGTTAATAGGTACAGGAGGCTGGAGTGGGTACAAACGTATACCTGGTAACTAATTACTAGCGGGGTGATAAGAATGGATGACACTAAAGTCATTGACGCCAAACGTACTGTTCATAACTCTCACAAGGGGAGAGAAGGACTATTGATTTCTAAGGATGGGGAGACTATATACGATGATTCCTGGTTGCACCCAGAGGTCTTTGAAGAGGGGACTAAGTCTGATACTAAGGAGGAGCCAAAGGTGGCAAAGTCTGTACCTTTGGCTCCTGTAGATGATCTAGTAGTTTTGCTGGATTTGGATTTGGCCAAAGCTATGCTAAACAGGTCCAAGCTGGTGAGGAAAAGGGTACCTGTTAAAGGTAAAGGTGGTAAAGTGTTCTATCGTATGCAATGGGTGGACCCAAGGGTAGAAGTACCGGGTGCTGAATCTACAGGTAAGAATGAATCCACCTACTCCCACCATGAGGATGAGATAAGAGGCTTGGAAAGGGCTCAAAGCACTAGGTTCCCAGTGGTACACCAGAACACAAAAGACTTAAAAGTGGGAGTTGGACAACAAAATTACAGAGTAGATCATGAGAAGGTCAGACAAGCTGAAAAAGACTACCATGAAGGCAAAAAACTACCCCCCATCCGTATAAACCACAAAGGTGAGGTAGTGATGAACCACCACCTAGCAGAGATGGCCAAGAAACTAGGTTTATCCCACGTCCCAGTGATTGTTATGGGTAACCCCACTGAAAAGAAAAAGCTAGAGGACATGCTCAAGGATGAGGTCATGGTACCTGTAGAGGATGAGACAGGCAAGAAGACTATGGTGCCTGTTGCACTAACCCAAGAGGGAGGTTCTACAGAAAGCCATCCGGATGTTGAGCACTTTAAGAATGTTATAGCCAAGAAATACACAAAACAGCACATTATGGATGAAGCCAGAAAACAAGGCATAAAATGGGTGGAACACACCAAATCAGGGGAATCTTTGGAGAATCATCCTAATATTCTGTGGAAAAATGCCCACATGGCTATAGTGGACCACATACGTAGTGGAAAGCCTTTCACTGTAGACCATAATGAAAAAGATGTGGACAAACGCATGTCGCAAGAGGGTCATGATAGCATCCATAAGCATTTCCTTAAGTTGGTGGAAAAGCACGGCTCTAGAGAAGCACTTATGGAGTGGGCAAAGAGCAATGGTATTACTTGGAAAGAAAAGAGTGACCCTTCCATTAACTGGATGTATGCGGCCACAGCCATCAAAAAAGAACTAGCTAAAGGTCGCATGGTGTCTGGTGTACGTACTCGTCAAAAAGAAGCCATGGCAGAAGCCAATACTGTCATAACTGACCAAATCAAAGGTATTGTAAGGGATTTTGGACAAAAGTATGGCAAAAAGGCAGTTATGGATCGGGCTGATGAATTAGGTATACTTTATGACAAATTCGATGCTAAAGGTAACGCCTATGCTATAGATTCCCCTAAGCTTTGGATGAATGCCTCCACATCAATACAAAAATATATTGCTCAAGGCAATACTTTTGCTATAGGGGAAGACAATGTAGATGACAGCGGCATTGCATCTAGAGTTGGAGACTATGGTGATGTGACACTATCTAAACATCAAACCATAGCTGTGGATTTGGGGAAAAGAAACAGCCAGCATTTTGAATTAACAGCAAAGAACTGGACGGTAGATGCTTTAAAGGCAGATAACGGGGAAGGCATAGACACGGGTGCTTTGTATGAGAAGTTCATGCACAATGCACGTAACGCTAAATTGATGGTACATTTTGACCCTCTAGAAGTGTTGCCTAGTGGCGTCACAATGTTGGAACAGATGTCCTCAGACGGCGTATTAAAAAACAATTGGCAGCTAAATAAGGTTACTGACCCAGAGGCCATGGAGATAAACGAACGTGAACTGTTCGATACTGACTATGATGAAGCACCTTATGAGGAGCGTCCTAACTATGGTACTCTGGATTTGTTTAATCAGGGCCTTAAGTCTTCCCCCTATGGCGAAGTGGCCTTTGTCCTTAAGGATGACGTTAAAAAGAGAGCAACAGGGGTGCACACGGATTCCAGTAACCTGGAGTATGAGACTAATGGTAAACTTACACGGTCTCTCGAAGACCCACACCATCTAATTGTTGATAAGTGGATGACCAGATGGAAGAAGGTGGGGGGCAAAGATGCTAAACGTAAGAGATTTATGGACTCCATAATAAATGGTGAAAGAACTGGTAGTGATGGTGACTATTTTGAGGCTCACATACATGGCACCATGGACTTACGTAGAGATGTAGATCACATCTTGGTACCTTCACACTGGCAAAATAATCCAGATTATGAAGATCACCACAAGTCTTTACAAGACTTTGCCAAACTAATGGGAACCTCTATTAAGTATGAATAGGAGGCAGTTATATGAATAAAATGAAGGTTGTGGCGATAAGGGTCAATAAAGAACCAACATTCATAAGGGTTATATACGAAAAGAAAGGTACTCTGTACATGCGTACTGGGGAGGATGGATTTGAAAGAGGCAAACCCCTCAAGGCTCCCCTGAAAGCAGTACTTAACAAATGGGGGTTTCGAGTGGTTGAGAACCCACCAGAATTTAGGGATGCTGAGGAACTAATAGACAACCTGACTGGTTTTAGTCTCAACAATGACGGTAAGGTAACATTTTCCACAACTTTCTAATAGGGAGAGGACTTTTGTCCTCTCTCCTTTTTTATGTCAAAATGGCTGGGGAGTTGTGAAGATGTGAATACTGAGAATAAAGATTACTTTAATCCATATCTGGATATGAGCTTGGAAAAGTGTATTGAAAGTAATATAAATCTAGTGCGTTACTGTGTTAATAGATTTAAGTTCTTGTTGTCTGAGAACATACTAGACTATGAGGATTTGGTGTCAGAAGGATGCATTGGTCTTATTAAGGCCTACAGGAGGTACAACCCAGAAGCCCATTCAGGGGCTGCTTTTTCTACGTATGCGTCGCACTGGATAAATGGATGTTTACACTTGTTTGCCAGGGACTTTAGTCCCGGGCTAAAATTTCCTAGAACGGCTAAACAAAACTCTCGGAGAATAACTAAAATGGGACTTGAATATCACACCCCTGAACAGGTTGCAGACAAACTGGACATAACAGTAAAAGGTGCTCAGATGGCCTTAGACTACCTGTCGCTCAAAATAGTTTCCAGTTTAGATGCACCAATTATTCATCTAGGCGAAGAGATTGCATGTCTAGGTGACCTGATTCGGGACCCGATGGACTTAGAAGGGGAAATATCCAACAGGCAGGTACTACAAGAGTTTCTATCAACTCTATCTCCAAGGGATGCAAAAATATTTGAACTTTCTGAGATTAAGGGCATGACTCAGTCTGACATAGGCGATTTATTAGGGGTGGGTCAAGTGACCGTATCCAGGGCCATTATTCGTATTTATAATGAGGCTATAAAATATGGAAAAAGTAAAGGTTTGTCTCTGGGAGAGATACACATCATGCAAGAGATAAAACCCAGGAAAAAGAGAGCACATAAAGGGGTAGTGCAAGGAAACAAGGAGTTGGCTATGAAACTCATATTGGACACCGACAAGGCCCCAGCAGAGATTGCAGAGCTGTCCGGTTGCAATATCAACAGTGTGTATGCATGGTGTCGTAAAAGAAACACTAAGTCTTATAAGCTACCAAAACATGGGGACAACTCAGAATCTCCCCCTTTATTTGTCTCAGAAAGCCAATCTTTATTCTACAAAGAGGAATTAGGAGTCAAATACTAGGAGGTTTTAAAATGGTTAACATTGAATGGGTGATTGGTAACACATATAATCCAGAGGACATTGCATCTCAGTTTACTATGGCTAAATTAAAACCAATAGCCCGGGATGGAGTCAAGCACATCTATCAGGCTTATGATGGAACCAATCTGTCTAATGGCAGATTGTTTATGAGCTACAACAATCAACCAGAGATTCGTAAATACATCGAATACAACCAAGGTAACATATTCTTTATCAGGGAATTTAAAGCTTATAGTGATCTTAGACACTACCCGGCCACTGTCAAGAATAAGAAACTGTGGGTTCCAAGCATAGCTGCTATTTACGCAGCTTTTCCTGGTAAAGGATTAAAAACAAACAGTTGTGGGACAGTGACAATTTACTAGCCCATGATAAAAATTATCACCCCTAGATTTTTTGTTCTAGGGGTGATATTATGAGCGCTGGGAGGTTTCATCATTCCGCTTTAACTACTGCTTACAATAGGGAGCACCTAGTAGAGCGGGGTAGGGCCAATGGAGTAGATTGGCAAGAACATGGGCATGAAGGTATAAATTGGATGAGATTTAGTACTGCCCTACACAAACATTTGGATGATGGCAACGAGTTTCATATGGATAATGACAATCCTGAGACTCTTAAACAAATGTTAGGACATTACACTGCTTTAAGGGAGACTCACAAACAGACGATGGTACCTCATATAAGAGCTGCAATGGCTAAATTGCATGCAGATCATGGAGATGGCACTATGAGTCATATGGATTTTCTAGATCAAGCTTATGAGCACCTAGAAGCCAATGGGGGTCATCACTGGGCTGAAAAAGTCAGTGTATTGTCAAGCTTAAACAAGCATATCAACAGACTGACTGACCGTCTAACCAAGATGGGCCATCAAGTATAGCTGGGGACACCCCCAGCTATTTTTATGCTGTTAGTTGCGTTAATTGACAAGATTCGTCAAAAAATGGGAAAATTTTGGAAGAACGTGAGGGTCTGAAAGGAGAGAAGAGTATATGGGTAAAGGGGTAACCTCCACCAATCGAAAAAAGTTGAATGAGTTAAGGGGCAGAAAAGCTAAGGAAGCAGAGGACGCTAGAAAGCTAGCACAAACCTCCATCCTTCACAGTGCCCAGAATAAGGCATTCTCTCAAGACATTTATGTGCCTTCTGATGTACCCGAAGATATAGCTAAGATCATGAAAGATAATGCACTAGAAAATGCTACTGTGGTGTTTGGACATAATGCTTTACAGTTGTTTAGCTATGTGTTTGGACAAGCTGTTAATGCAGCGGTAGCAGAAGCCATGAAAGATATGGAGAAGACTATAGAAGACATTATTGACAGAAAAGCAATAGAGACTGTTAATCTGGCTTCTGGGTCTTTGGTTAACCTGCTGAATCTGATTAAAAGTCCTGTGGAGGGCCTGACTTCCCTAGGGCAAGAAGAGAATAAGGTAGTGCCTCTAAGGCCTATAGAGGAAGAAGTAGGGAACAATGACAACAATCGTATTCTACCACGTCCTACTTATAGGGAAAATACCCATTCATCTAACATACTATCTATCATCAGAGAGTGCCATCCTTCCTCCATAACTGTGAAAGAAATAACAGCTAGTATTGCTGCACAAGGTCTTAAAGCACCACATAGTGTGCACCATGAACTATACAAATTGTGTCAAGCCGGATGGGTTAAAAAGTCAGGAAGAGGGACGTATATCTACATCACTTAGGGGAGAGGAGTTTTTAAAAGTCGATTCTTTTTAGTCGAATCGGTCATCATGGCCTCACTTCCCCCGAAGTGCCAGGGGGCTTGGATAGCCCCCTGATTCCTTAGAAGTTTTTGCTTACACCGAGGCTCTGCTTACCACTCGTTCGAGTCGAGAAGGTCTTACAGAAGGATTAGCTAACCTGACTGTATAGCCTACAAAGTGGTCACTGGTATGGCATCCACCCGGGAGGGGTTCGAGTCCCAAGAAAGCAGGGTAGCTCCCTACTTTCGTCCCATGGCAGGTCCTGGGTGTAAGTAAAAAATATTCAACTATATACTGAGGGTGATATTAGTGTCCTGCCTAACCAAAGGTGTAATTAAGTTGCATGAAGGAGTTTACACCTTAAGCTTCTATGAGATGACACAGCTACCGATAGTGTACTGCTTACGGTTGGATTCAATGAGCAAACACGGCATTATTAAAAGGTACTATGAAGATGTTACCGACTTGTTGCAGGGAATACAAGTTATACTACTTGACAGTGCCTCCGTGTATTTTGCACCGTGGTCCCTAAAGAGCAAGATACCTAGTAGCACTTGCTTTCAGTATAGAGGTGACGATTTTTAACACTTTGCACAGTCCAAACAGGTTGGTCTGAGTACTACGTACATAGGGTGACGTCACTATGAAACGGGTATCTTGGTAGGTAGGTTCAACTCCTATCCTGTGCACCATTTATGCGGGGAAGGGCTCTGATAGCCAAGAATAGTCCTCTATGCCGCTATTATCCAGGGCGTGTAGCCCACCTTCCCCTACCCCTTGGGTCTTTCGTCTAATTGGTTAAGGCACCTGTCTCATAAACAGGATAATCTCGGTTCAAGTCCGGGAGGACCCATACTAACACATAACCCTCGTAACTTACTTTATGGTCAAAACCCGGGAAAATTCCCTCTTTTCTAGTTCTTTTGATTAGGAAAGGGGGATTTTTATGTCCTACACAAGGGATTTGTCTGGGCGTGAGGTAGGGTACTTAACAGTAATAGAGAGGATTCCAGGTAAGAAGAAATGGTTATGCAGGTGTAAATGTGGCACCTTGAAGGAAGTTAGCACCCAAAGGCTAACTGGATCGGCTGGTAGAATCACCAAAAGCTGTGGATGCATGTCTAATGATCTCAGAAAAGAGACAAATAAATTAAATGAATTCAGCCCAGGTAGAAATATTGATGGATCTTATCGTACTAAGCCAAAGTGAGGGTTTGCTATGTCTGTGTTAATTTTTGGATCAGTAGGGATAGTAGCTTTGTTGATTATAGCAGGATTAATACTACTCTTGGATGGAGGAAATGAAGATGGAGAAGATACCTAGTTCTTGGAATGAAGATATGTCAATAGAGCAACAAAAAGACCTAGCCTATTGGGAAAGGAACATGCTAGCCCTTTATTTTGGGGTCTATGCTAATAGGGCCTGGGATGCATATAATAAGTTAATGATAGCACAGGGTAAGTCTCCAGACACCCAACCTGCCCCTTGTGGCTGGTATGCTCACGTAGGAGAAGGCTTTGAAGGTTGGAGTAGAGTGATTAGTTTGTTTGATGGAAAACTCACCTTTCATGTGCCTGATAACTTTTATATGGGTACTGAGTTGCCCGAAATTGAACCTAACTGGGATGGGCACACTACTGAGGAAAAGTGGCGCAGAGTTATGAAAAACATAAGCAGAGAAGATTGGTGATTTTAATGGAGGAGATTCTGTTAGATGTTGAGTTAAAGGGACATTTAAGGGTTAGAAATGTCCCTCATATTAAACGTGAGGGTTTTGGGTACACCATGAAATCTAGCGTAGAGGCCAAGATGGCCGTCATCTATGAATACATGAAGGCCCATAAAATATCAGAGTTAGACTTTAACCAGTGTGAAAGCCTCCCTTAAGGGAGGCTTTTTTATCTGTGTGGTAATCTTTTTCCCTGGTCAATCCCCTTAGGGAGAGGGGAAATCTGGGGTCTGCTTTTTTTAAGCGAATCGGTCATCGCGGTGCTGGGGAGATCGGTACTACCGCCCCCACGCCGGGGGCTGATTCGCAGAGTCACCGCTGAGAGCGGGATTACGCTGACTAGCGAGGACCCAGAGGGGTTCACCGCGAATACGCGGTCAGGGTCGCTAGAGCGTCCGGACACAGCGCATTAAGGATGCGCCATAACAGGGTCGAATGAGGCAGCTTGGTGGTAGTGAGTAGCCTCAATCAGTTACTATGGCAGCTAGGTTTATGCTGCAAACCACCAATAGTTTGGAGGAGAGCAGGTAGACGTATCTGGGCGTAGGGTCAATACTAGTCATGGCTTTGTAATAGATTGAGGTTCAATTCCTCAACATGGGGTGCCCATGGGTGTTGTCGGTCTATTACAAACTACGCCCCTCCATTATATTTTTAATATCGGGAGTATGAGGTTGGCCCTTTAGCTTGCCCTGTAGATCACACTACTGCTCCCGGCTACAAATGGGCCTCTGAATTGATCAACTCACACTTTAGTGTAGTGGCTAGGTATTCAGGTGCCGATTTGTGGCAATCATGTCCCAATGACGCTAATTGGAAAGCGAACATGTCTAAGCATGTGGACGTGGGTTCGATTCCCACAAGGGACACTCTCTTGCCATGCATCACCAAAAGTGCGTTAATCCGGTCACATGGGAAGTCAGCATAAACAGGTCAGAACTTGGGTGTTGTGGGGCTGACAGGGCTTAAAGTGGTTACTTAAGCCCACTACCTGGACTGTAGCTCAGTGGATTATTCCACCAGTCCAGGGTTATTAGCAGGTATGGCGGAATAGGCAGACGCGCTGGACTTAGAATCCAGTGGGTAACCGTAGGAGTTCGAGTCTCCTTACCTGCATTAGGTAGCATGCAACCTTCCGAAGCATGTGGCAGTTTAACCGCATCTGCTAGCTGATATGTGCAAAGGTAGCGCATATGTAAGCTGAACAAAAGCGGTACCCAATTCCCGTAGTAAGTTCAAGTGGATGAACTGCCTAGCGCAAAGGTGTATGTGTGGTTCAAGTCCACACCTACGGGGCCCTAAGTCCCCTTAGCTCAGCAGGATAGAGCGTCAGTTTCCTAAACTGTAGGTCAGTGGTTCGAGTCCACTAGGGGACGTTGCGGCTCCCGGTTAGTCGCCCCTGTATAGGACGTGTGGGATAAGGCCCACACAAAACCGGACCCTTCTCAATGGTATGGATTTATGGTTTGGCCTAGAATCAATTGTGGTTCTAGGCATTTTTTATACCTATCGAGATCATAGGGTGCTTCTGTCCGGGGCCTCGACATGGGCTTTGATTGCCGAAACCAGTTTGAAACGTTTTTCACCTACAATGATCCTATCAAGTTTCCCACAAGGATTCGGACCCGGGACCAGAAAACCTGTTTATGAATCTTGAACACAGAGATGCAAGGGTGCAACCCCTATGGGTAATTGGTGGAATTGGAAACCAATACTGTGGAGATTGGTGCAAAATCTTTAAAAGACTAAAAAGAGTCTTTAAAAGTCTTTTTATTTCTTTAAAGAAGAAATAAATTACTAAAACTAAATACAATACTTCGTATTGTATTTAGCGGTGCTGGAGCACCGTATCTAGAGTAGGTCATATCATCCTGTAGTTGTGATCCTAGATTTTTATGTCAAAGGAGTGATACTATGTTAAAGCACTGGGAACATACTGAAATGGTAGATGCAGAACAGTATCTCTTGTTTCAACGAAATGGTCATGTGATCACACCCACTGAGGACATACCATCCAATACAGCAGTATACGTCAACACCTTAGGAAATAAAAGGTTAGAGGGCGTATACGATCCAGTGTTAAAAGGAATACGGCCTTTAAAGGATAAGAGTTCCCCCAACAGGGACTTGAGATTATATATAGATGCACTAAAGTCTGACCACATCACCATGCTTGCAGTAGATGGGCTTATGGGCACAGGTAAGACTTCAACCACAGTTGAGTGGGTTGTTGACACTTATCTGGGAGATCTAAAAGTTAAGGATATGGAATTGGAAGAATTCAATAAGGGAGACCATAAAATACTGATAGCAAAGCCACATGTAAATGCTTCCGGAGAGGACTACGGACATTTACCAGGAGGTATCAAGGAGAAGTTTGACCCTACCCTAACTAACTTTGTACAGTATTTTGACAGATTTCATCAGGCCGGATATCATTCTCTTAATATAGCTGGATATGTTGACATCCTGCCTTTGGGTTTTGCCAGAGGCTTAGATGCTGACAACATGACAATTATAGTTGATGAGTGTCAGAATACCAAGGAGCTAATAACTATAGCCACCAGAAAGGCTAAAAAGAGCAGAGTCATATTCCTTGGGGACACCAGTCCTTTCCAGATAGACTTGAAGGGCAATAAGCCAGACAAGAATGGTCTTAGTGACTTAGTGGAATTGCTAAACGGAGCCCCTTATTTTCAGTATATTGAAATGAAAACACTAGAGCACATTGTTCGTAGTGATGAGGTTCGTGATATAGTTCGTAGGTTGTTTAAACGATATGGACAGGACCCTAGGCAGTGGATAATTAAATAGAGAGTTGTTTTACGGGTGGGATATAATCTCACCCTTTGGCACTCTTTTTAAGGAGAAATGATTTTGAAATCTGTTTCATTTGTTTAACAGGAGGAGGTGTATTGTCAATGACTAAATTGCAGCTTATTACTGGCGTGGTGTGGACTGAGCTGTCTCCAGAGGAAGTACGTACGTATCTCCAGGGAGGGGTAAAGGCGGGCACCATAAAGGCCTATGTCGATGAAAACAAAACGCAGCCAATTATCTTGGCTGTTCATGCAATTGAATATATCTATGTATAGGGGGTAGAGGATGAGACCATTCACTCTAGTACTCATCCTGCTCTTGATATTCAACGTGGCCTTTGCCGGATGGGTAAGGGCCCAGTTGAATAAAAAGCACAGGGAAGAAGTACAAAAGCTGGAGGCTGCCAATACTTTACTACAAACTCGGATAAACAAGGTGATGACTGAGAATGACACATTAAAACAGGATGTAAACACCTTACAGGCAGCAAGTCAAAGATTAACCGAAGAAAATGCTACACTCATCAACAAGGTACATACGTTGACTAGTGAAGTGAACAAGCTGCAATCTCAACTAAAGGAGTCTCAGACTTCTTTAAAGTTGCCACCTGGCTTGAAAGTTGAGAAGGTGGTTCGGGCCAAGGCAACCGCCTATGGTGCTTCAGTGAGAAACGGTGGTGCAGGGACCGGAAAAACAGCTTTGGGGACCAAACCCATTGAGGGGACGACCGTCGCTGTTGACCCTAACAAAATCCCATTGGGGACCAAACTATACATTGTCTGTGATAGCTATCCAGAGGTAAACGGAATCTATGAAGCCCAGGATACTGGGAGTGCCATCAAGGGCAACAAGATAGATATCTATTTTAATGACAACAAGAGGGCTAAGATGCTTGACTTTGGTAACAGGCAGGTTAAGGTTTACGTCCTTGAAGAAGTCTAGAGGAAAATACCCTCCATTTATGGGAGGGTATTTTTATGTCTGCAATCTCATACTGATAGCTGTGTGTTCCAACAATATGCGTAAGGGGATCACCCTCAGTACCGGAATTTAATTAATTACCACTTGAATCATTGATGTAATTCCAGTGTGTCCTACCCCGGAGAGAGCTTATCAAATTCAGGTTTATTATTTTCACTTCCAAGTGGGAAAACAATCATAGACGGAGGTTATGAGATGTCTGTATATACACCCTTTAAGTTTACTGAAGAACAACTGGCTCCATACAAAGGGAAAGACCCACAATGGGGAGCAGTTGGCGTTATCACTTACAAAAGAACCTACTCCAGAAAAGAACAAAATCGTAGGGAAGAATGGTTGGAGACTTTAGCCAGGGTGATTGAAGGTAATATCAATCTTGGTAGAGCTGTAGGTGACCCCACTGCCACTGATGAATGGGCTTTGGAAGCCCTGGAATATTTCTACTACATGGGGGTTATGCCGCCTGGACGTGGATACTGGATGATGGGCACAGAGTACGCGGAAAAACGTGGTGGAGATGCCCTTAACAACTGTTGGTATGTGGCAGTTAAGCCACAAAGCTACGAAAACATGGAGATGTTTAAAGGTACTTGGGGAGGCTTTTCTTCCCCAGAGGGCCCAATGCCCTCTTATCCTTTTGTATTCATGTTTGATAGGGCCATGCTTGGTGGTGGTGTAGGCTTTGGCGTCAATGAAAAGAACCTTAGCCAGTATAAGCCAGTTAGGAATAATGTAGTACTTAAAATAGTACTGGATGAAAGTCACCCAGACTGGGATAGGATCAAGTCAAGTGAGGAGTACAGCAGGTTTAATCTGCACCGACATCTTCAAACTGACCTTGACGAAAAGGACTACCTTGCTGTGTACTACCTCATTGATGACTCTAGAGAAGGATGGGATGTTGCAGTTAGAGAAGTAATTGACTCCCACTGGTATAATTGGAGTGATTCCTCAACCACCACTCTAGTCATAGACCTCTCTAAGATACGTGGATATGGAGAGGATATTAAAGGATTTGGTGGTACTGCTTCTGGGCCACTACCCTTGATTGCTGCTATGGTGACTATTAACAACATACTGAATTCAAGAGTAGGGGAAAACTTGCGTGGGGTAGATGGCCTGGATATAATGAATATCCTGGGACGCTGTGTGGTAGCTGGTAACGTACGTAGGACTGCCTTAATCTCTTTGGGAGACCATACGGATAAGGACTATGTAGAAGCTAAGAATTACACTTTAGTTTCTCCAATTATTGACACTTCCTATGGCAACTATGGCTGGTATACCAATGAGTGGGGACGAATGACTCAAAAGCTCAAGGATAAGGAAGTGTGCATTAAGGAAGCAGTGGAACGCATACGCTCCTCATATACCTCCGACACTATTCTACACCCTTACGAATTAGCTGATATCTATGCACAGGCAGAAGAAGAAGTAGAGCGTATGTTTGATATGTTTTGGAAACAGGACAATCACAGATGGGCATCTAACAACTCTGTGTATACGTATGAGACCTTTAAGGATCACCACTTTATTGCTGCTGGGATCATAGCAAATGGTGAACCTGGAGTGGGTAATGAATGGCTGATGAAGAATTTTGGACGGATTGTAGATGGATTTCAAGAGGCCATTGATGCAGATGCAGAGGGGCTAAATCCATGTGCTGAGATAACCCTTGCTAATGGTGAGCCTTGTAATTTGGTGGAATTTGTACCTTACCGTGCTAAAAAGTTTGGTTTTGACTTTAAACGGTGCCTGACTATCGCCGCTCAGTACACCTACCGTATCACCTTTGCTCACTACATGTGGCCTTCCACCCAACGGATTATTGCGAAAAACAGGAGAATTGGGGTATCTCTAACTGGCATGCAAGACTACTTCCTAGAACATCATGGCAGATATGCAGTGGTTGGGTTTGAGGTTACAGAAGATCGCAAGAGAAAGGATATTACACGGCCCATATTCTATCAACCTATTGTTGATGAATTGGATCAGTGGTATAACTGGGTAAAGGATGCCAACCATGAGCATGCAAAGCTGATGGGCAGCACCCCATCTATTAAGCTGACCACTGTGAAGCCTTCTGGAACAGTAGCTAAACTTCCAGGTGTTTCCTCTGGCATACACTGGCATTATGCCCCATACATGTTGCAGCGGATTAGGTTCCATGAAACAGACCCTAATCTTAAGGTTATTAAAATGTGTGGCTTCCCTATTGAAAAAGCAGCCAAAGAGCCTAATACTGTTGTAGTGGAGTTTCCTGTAAAAAATCCTAATGCAGACAGTCCCTACTTCCGTTCCGCAGGAAAGATACCTTTGGAAGAACAGTTCGCTAACCAGTACCTGTTTGCTCGCTACTGGGCAGATAATGCAGTTTCTGCTACCTTGACCTTTAAGCAGGAAGAAACAGACAAGATAGAATCTTTATTGGCTGCATATAACAATCGCATTAAATCGACTTCTTTGCTACCCTACAGTGGGCATGGTTATGTGCAGGCTCCTTGGGAGCCAATTAGTAAAGAAGAGTATGATAAGAGACTATCTAAGATATCCATTACACCTGATCAAGTGTACCAGTTGATGATAGAGACTGGTGTAGACATCCTAGGTGATGACTCCTTGATAGACCCTGATTGTGAGGGTGGGGCCTGCCCAACCAGATAGAGTTACCTATAAAGAGAAGTCTTTGGACTTCTCTTTTTGTTTTGTAAGGGGGGTGAAAGGTATGAAGGAAGTAGAATTATATGGCCCAGTAAAGAACTGGTTAGAGGACAGAGGTTACACGGTCTATCCAGAGGTAGAGTGTGTTGGCAGCAGAGCGGACATAGTAGCAGTAAATGGTGATCATGTTATAATCGTGGAGTTGAAAACTTCACTATCTATAGAACTAATATCACAAGGGGTATGTTGGGTACATCGAAAGAGTGCAAATCAAGTATACGTAGCAGTACCTATGCCATGGAAGGGAGTACACTGGTACGCTCATCAGCTGTTGACATCAGAGGGTATTGGATTAATACTGGTGGACACCAATAGGCTGTATGGGGACCATGGGTGTCAACTAGCTTTGCCCCCTAAAGATTTGGTTAGGGACCATAAAGGACGTTTTGATATATCAAAATCTGTAAGTAACTACCACCTAGAACTGGGATTGCAAGGTGGGCACGCTGGGGGTGGCTATCTTACTGGTTATAAAGTAACCATGCTAAAAGTAAAGGAATACTTAACCAATGAAAGGCAGGGCCAATGGACAGTATTAAAGGACATTATAACCAATGTAGATACCCACTATCGTGGAAATAACCCAGGATCGTCCTTAGGAAACGCCTTAGAGAAATTTGAATCCGATTGGTGCGAAACAAAGATTATGAACCGGAAAAAACATTTCAGAGTAAAGGGAGTGGGGAAATGACCACCGCATTTTGGCTTATTCTAGGACTAGGCCTGGCTATACCGGGTACAATCGTCCTCATCATCAATATGGTTTTGTCTCTAGTAGCTGCCAATAATTATTCTTTAGACATTAAAAGAGTGGCCCTGGTATATTTTGTTACTTTGCTAGGGTACGCTATAACCTTTGGTATAAGGATGTGATTGAATTGAAAGAGACAGACAAGCTTGGGGACTGGTACCCCGATTTTAAGCCTTATGCAGATATTAACAGCAAGGAGTCGAATGAGAGTGCTATTAAGGCTTTAAATGAGAAGCAGATAAAAAAGACTAGACAAAACGGCCAGTCAGACAGACTTCAAAAACGTATGGACATGGACCTGTTCAAATAAGGAGGAGACATAAATGGCAGATCAGCATGCAGGATACACTTTTCTTAAATGGAATGGTCAATATGGGGCACCTGCTAAGTTTGTTGTAAGAGACAATTCTACAGGACAGCAGTCCATTTTTACCCCAGGCAGGACACAAGACCTAGTTTGGACCAAAGTAGACTTGTCTAGTGATCCTCAACTGAAAGAGTGGCAAGACTTTGGTAATGAAACTGTTCAGGACCTAGAGTCAATAGCATTTTAGTATACAGGTTTTTCCGTAAGCCTTGGATGATTCCAAGGCTTATTTTAATTTTAATAGAATAATTCGTAGAGAAGGTGATTATCGTGGAGCTTTACATAGACTTGTCTAAAGGCGTCCTGGATACCGCCAAGCTGGTTAAGAAGCAAGTGCAAGTAAGAGGTAAGAACGGCAAAATCTTTAACCGGATGCAATGGGTGGACCCAAGTGATAACTCTCCTGTAGTGGAGGACTCCCACCATGCAGAAGATGACCACTTTAACAGAGTAAAAGGCCTGTCTGACAAAGAGAAGCACCATGTTGCTACTAGATTTCTCACCAATGACAAGGACAAAGCCCATAAGTTTGCATCTGCTACTGGGATGCTGAGAAACCCTAAGCATTTGCCTCCATTAAGTGTCATAAACCACATAAAGGACAATTTGCACAAGGTTCCACAGGATCATCTAGAACCCCATATGCAGGATCACCACCTTAAGGATGATGGACTCAACCACCCTAAGCTTGCCATCAAACATGAAGATAACCATGGGCTGTCTGACAAAGAGGTAGAAAAGAGAATGGGCGTAAAAGGCCCTTTGGACCTATCTAAGATAACCCAAGGCACACCCATGGATCAGGTTGACAGTGTTTGGTATCCCGATAGTAAAGAGCAAGCCATTAAGACCTTTAAAAGTGTTTTTGGTTCTGCCACCAAGGAAGGCATTGAATATGTATTTAGTGACCCTGAGGGCAGATTTAAAGCCACAATGGAGGGTATTGATGCATATTCAGATAGGGGCACAAACAGAAGTGAACTTTCTTTAACCCTACATGATGCCGATGGAGAGCATATAGGGAGAGTAACTAGGGCTGCATGGAGGGACAAAGATGGGGTCTTGAATATAAAGAACATAGAGCTAGACTTGAAATCTGAGCACCAAGGTAAAGGGTTTGCAGATATCTTGTACAGAAATTCAGAGCAGTACTGGCATCACTTGTCTGGAGGCCATCCTTTTAATGTACTCTTAACAGCTAATATAAGTGTAGGAGTGTATGCTTGGGCTAAACAAGGTTTTGATTTTGTGAGTGCTGGAGAACTGGAATATGCTAAGGCTGAATTTAAGGAGTTCTGTAGTCAAAATGGTTTAGACTATAATCAGGTACTTAAAGACTGCAAAGTGGATAGTATAGATGACCTAAAACATTCCTGGGACTTTGCCACACTGGATGATGGTAATAGTTACAATCTAAAGGATTTGCTCACTGATGTGTCTAGTAGATACGGCTCAGAGGTTAAAGGCTTAGGACACATAGGTAAGGCTTTTATGCTGGGAGGAAAGACTGCTTGGGATGGTATAAAGAGAATGAACCAAGATTCAGAGCACGAAAAGGTAGCAGAACTTTTCCACAGGATGAAAAAGACAGGTGGTGATACAAGTGAGCGACAAAAAGCCCATAGCGCTTAAGAGAACGGTGAAGATGGAAAAACGCAGCAAGGAAGGATTGTTAACAGTGGATGGTAAGACCGTGCATGATGACTCTTGGCTCCACAGTGTAGTTTTGGATAGTGATTGGGACAGTAAACACAATGCTAGCCTTAAACGGTCCTTCCGGAAATCCGTTGAGTTGTATCTGGATTTGGAGAAAGGTAAGATTGACACTACTAAACTGGTTAAAAAACCAGTACAGGTGCATGGTGAAGATGGAAAAGTTTTTACTCGTATGCAATGGGTGGACCCAAACACAGGACAGCCAGTCACCCAGAAAACAGCCATTGACAGTCATGTTAAGACTCTTAGCACAGAAGAAAAATACAAGATGATAGATGATCACAAAATACAGTGGAAGCACAATGACCACCCCAGCATCTTGCATAAAAACAAGGTAGAGGCTTTGAAGCAGCACCTGTATAAAAATCCACATATTGTTGGGGCAGAGCATTTGCCCGCAGATGACCACAAAACACCAGATGGTACAGACAAGGTTAATGAGTGGGCTAACAGCTTTGCTAAAAATGATAGGGAAAAACTGTATGAGCTGATGTCTAAATTTGGTATAGCTGAGATAGATCCCAAAATAGCTGACCCTGATGACAAGGCTCACCCTATAAAACATATGCACAACATGATGAAATTCAAGAAGTATTTACAGGATAACCCACATTACATGGATGATCCAGAACACCAACCAAGGGCTGTATCTACTTCTAAACCCACCAGTGCTGTTAAGACTACAGCAGAAAAAGGTGGTAATACTATAGATGGCGTTTTAAAAACTATGGGGCGTCAGGAAGTATACAAACTTATGAAGGCTCATGGTATAGCCGAGGTTGATCCTTTAATAGCTGATCCAACCGATAAGGCTGCTCCTATAAAGCACATGCACAACATGACAAAGCTTAAGAAGCTAATTGAGCTCAATCCCTCTATGCTTAACAGGGATGAACACCATAGTCTGACCCCTCATGAACAAGAGCGTAGGGAGAACATGAATGAAGAACAGAAACAAGAGCAGGGGGTAAAGGATTTACTAGATGGCATGTCCACTGATCTTAAATCAAGAGTGGCGGACAGATATGCAGATCATCCTTACATGAAAAGCAGAATTAAGTCTTCTCATGCTCATGTAGACAACATGCACAAGATTTCTGCACTTAAGCGCATTTTGTTGGAAAGTCCGGAGGAAGTAAGTAAAGTACAGAAAGAAGCAGAAACAGAGCAACTTATGGGTCTAACTATTGGTAACAAAAACATGGGCAAGGTCCTAAGGCATTTCCTTGGATTTAAAGGTGTGGGTGATGTCAAGAATGTAGAGCCTGGCATAGAATGGGCCTATGAGACCGGGTTTGTACGCAGGGAAAAAGATGACGAGGGTAAGCCTATTCTTTCCGTAGTGGATACTGGTAAAGATGGGGATGCTTGGGATGAACACATAATAGATTTGTCCAAGGTTAAGGAATTTCTTAAAGGACCCAGTATCTTGAAGTCTATATTAGAGTATGATATTATAAACTGGAGGTGGTAGAACTATGCTACACCTTATTACTTTGGACCCTGGTTTTGATCTTAACAAAGGTAAGGGAAACAGGGATGGTTTAATACAACAGGTGGTAACTTATGTGCGAGATGGCAGGACAGTCACCCGGAAACAATGGGTTCGTAGTGAGTTTGCGGACCACGCTAAGAAAAACGAGGAAGAAAAGAAGAAAACCCTGCTAGAGCAGCAGGAGAGGGAAGACCGTAAGCACCAAAAAATCATAGCGGAAAACAATCAGAAAAAGCGTAATGAAGATAAGAGGGAGCATAAAAAACTGAAAACTAGAGAGGCAGAAAACGCCTCCCATGGAAGAGTTCATAAAGTAACTGATAAACAGCTAGAGGAATACAAGCGTAAACTTAAAGAGAAGAATAAGAAGTCTAAGAAAGAAGAGAAGGAACGTAAGGAGCAACAAACCAAAGACAACAAGAAGGAAACTAAAAAGGAGAGTAAGCATTCTAGGTATGGTCAAAGTGATCAGACTAGGGCCGACAATAAAGCAGAACAGTCAATGCTCCATACTAAATAGTCAGCGTATAGCATACCCATACAGGTATGCTATTTTTATTTCGATCGTGATTTTATGCTTATAGGAGATTTTTTTGTATAGGAGGTGTTGGTAGTGGGAATGTTTCAGAACATAGCTAAGTCCTTTATGTTGGGTACGACTTCCATAACTCATAACAGTGTGGACCCAGAACAAGAATTAAATAAGTCAGAAAGGGTCAGAGAGGCCCAGTCCATCATAGAAGACCCCCTTGCGCTAGTGCAAAGTCTTGGGTATAAGGATAAGCCTTACTCCCTAAGTTTTGACACCCTAAAGAAGATGGCTTACAGGAACTCAGTCATTTCCTCTATTATAGCTACTAGGGTAAACCAAATTTCTACTTTTTCCCAACCTGCTAGATTTACTAAAGATGGTGTTGGGTTTGAGATAACCTTACGAGACCCTAAGAAGCAACCAGACGAGGACCAAAAGAAAATGATTTTGTCTCTCGAATCCTTCTTAGAAAACTGTGGGTACAGTTATGATCCCAGTAGAGACAACTTTGATACTTTTGTTCGCAAGATACTAAGAGACTCCTTGATATATGATCAAATGACTTTTGAGATAGTACCTGATAGGGCTGGGAGACCTGCAGAGCTTCATGCGGTGGATGCTTCTACCATCCGTGCAGCTGTGATAGAGCCGGAGGAAGGCCAGGAATTTATTACTCCCACTACTACAGGAGATTCCATCAAGTGGATACAAGTTATAAATGGGGCATCCCAAGCTGAGTTTACAGGTAAGGACTTAGCATTTGCAGTACGGAATCCCAGGACTGACATAAACATTCAGCCTTACGGGTTTTCTGAATTGGAGATTTTGATACACCAAGTCACTGCACACCTATGGGCTGAAGAATATAACTCCAGATATTTTTCCCAGGGAGGGACCACTAAAGGTATCCTAAACCTTAAAGGACAAAACATATCCAAGGACCAGTTAGATGCTTTCCGTAGGCAATGGACGGCCCAAATAGCTGGCATGACTGGGGCATGGAAGACACCAGTAGTGTCTGTAGATGGTCTGGAATACATCAACGTATCTCAATCCAACCGCGAGATGGAATACGAGATGTGGATGAACTACCTCATCAACATATGTTGTGCAGTTTACCAGATTGACCCTGCTGAAATCAACTTTCCTAATCGGGGGGGCAGCGGTGGAGGTAGTGGAGGCGGCCTAGGGGATGGAGGCATAGAGGACAGACTTAAGAACTCAAAGGATAAAGGTCTTAGGCCTTTGTTGAGATTTTTGGAGGCTGTCATAAACAGGTATGTCATCCGCAGATTTAGTAATGAGTATTCCTTTAACTTTGTAGGCATGGATAAGGAGTCAGAACAAGAAAAACTGACTGTCCTAGACAAGTCTGTACGGTCTCATAAGACCATCAATGAAATACGCAAAGAAAAAGGAGAAGATCCCATTAAGTATGGGGACATCATACTTGACCCTACATTTACCAACTACATGATACAAGCACAGGCGGCTGAACAAGCACAACAAGAGGGTGACCCTAGTGCAGGTGGTGAACCTATGCCAGAGGAAGCATCTCCTGAGGAAGCACAAGCACAGCAACAAGACCAGCAAATATCAGACAGCATAGATGACAAAATACAATAAGAAATAAGTATAATCTTTCAATGACCCTATGTGATTTTATTTACATAGGGTTATTTTGATTATTCGTTTATGTCAGGGGGTGAACTATATGGAAGACCTATTTAAGTTCCGGGTGGATGCTGACATATCCAAGTCTGAGGATGCTGATGAGCGTAGGATGATCAGGGGATATGCCTCCACTGAGGTTGCAGATAGACAAGGTGAGACCCTAGTGCAAAAGGGCCTGGACATCTCAGACTTTGTAAATCATGGATGGTTTAACTACGACCATGATAACAGCATTATCCTTGGGTACCCACTCCCTACCTGCAGAGTAGAAGAAGCTGGATTTTGGGTAGAGGGCGAGCTGTTAAAGGGAGTTCCTGTAGCAGACCGTATTTGGGATTTGGCAATTGCCCTTAAAAAGTCCAGGGCTCCTAGAAAAGTAGGCTTTTCTGTAGAGGGAAAGGTGCTGGAGCGTGATGGAGACAGGATTGTTAAAGCAAAGATATACAATGTGGCCATCACTGTAAACCCAGTTAACACTACCTGTTCTTGGGAAGCTGTAGTAAAGTCTTTCGCAGGGCAACATAGTTTTTCGTCTATAAATAAGGCATTGGAAGCTGGCTATGAAACTAACCCTCTTGAAAAAGAAGGTGGGGAGGTTCTCATTAGCGAGAGTTTAGATAAAGACCTTCACAACTTATCCTATGTGATAGGGAATGAGGCAAACAAGAAAATTCTTAAACAGAAACTATCCACTAAGAAATCCTTGACCACTAGCGAAACAGCCCTGTATCTGCATCTTACTCAAGGGTGGTCTCATGAGCAATGTATGGATTTCATAAACAACCATATTAAATAGGAGGTGCCCCATAAGATGTCTAAAACGGACGAAATTATCAACAAGTCCTTAGATGAGATTGACGCTATGGTAGCGGAAATTAATAAGGGAATCACTGAAGACGATACCGACCTTGTTAAGGCTGTAGGTGGAGACGAGTCTGCTCCCACCCCCGATGAAGTGTCGGAAGATGCTCCTACTGAGACAGAAGATGAATCAGCAGGTGATGAAGAGCCTACAGGTGATGACGGTGACGTAGACGATGATACTGAGCCAGAGGAAGACGAGGCAGAGGATGAGGAAGTAGAAAAGTCCCTAGAGGACACGCTGAAAGATAACGCCAGTGTTAAGAAGGCACTAGAGATTAGTGAGTTCCTTGACACTTTGGTTAAAGGCATCTCCGCTGACCTGTCTAACCACAGTGAGCGGATCAACAAGTCCTTGCAATCCACAGATGAAGCTACTCAGCTGCTTGCCAAGTCCTTTGAGGGTATCGCTAAGTCTCAAAAGGCAGTACTGACTACACAAGTGGAACTTATGAAATCGGTTAAAGCCCTCACCAAACGCTTGCAAAAGCTGGAGGCACAACCGCAGGTTCGTAAGTCCGTGGCTTCTAGTACTCAGGTAGTGGAGAAGTCCTTTGCTAACAGTGCTTCTGCTGGTGTTCCTGCTGTATCTGGTGCAGGTAACATGAGTCTGAGTAAGGCTCAGATTTCTGCAAAATTGCTAGCAGGCGTGCAAGAAGGCAAGGTGGATAGCAGTGACTTGATCGCGTTCGATTCGTTGGGCACTATCAATGCTATTTCCCCTGCTGCACAAAACTATATTTCCAGTAACTAATACATTATATCCGGAGGTGTAAGCGCCAATGTTTAACAACCTTACTAACTTTGACAAAGGCTTTGGTAATGCTACCCAAGCTGATGTAGATGCCCTTAACAAAGCCTTGGAGGCTGGTCACGAGGTCAACCCCCTGAACCTTGAGGGCGGTGGTGCATTCCGTGTTGAATCCTTGGACAACAGTTTGAAAGTACTTACCTATGGAGACCAACACATCAAACTGTGGAAAAAGATTCCTAAGCAACAAGCTTACTCCACTGTGGAACAATACGGTCAGTTGGTTGACTACGGTCGCCAACAAGGTGCGTTCGTTGGTGAGGGCGTACTGCCTGATAGCAATGACTCGACTTACGCACGTAAGGCTGCTTTCGTGAAGTTCCTTGGAACTACACGTGAAGTAACGCACCCAATGACCCTTGTAAACAGTGCATTCGGTAACGTTGTGGCTCGTCAAAACCAAGATGGTATCCTGTGGATGCTTAAACAAATTGAACGTGGCCTGTTCTGGGGAGATTCTAAGCTAGCTCCTGGCGGCAACGAGGGCGTAGAGTTCGATGGTCTGAACAAGATGATCGACCCAATCAACACTATTGACCTTAAGGGCAATTACCTGGAAGAAAAACATATCAACTGGGGCGCTCAGATGATCATCCAGAACTATGGTACTCCTACGGACCTGTATCTACCATTTGAAGTAATGGCACAGTTCTCCCAAGAGTTCTTCCCTAAAGAGCGTGTCATTATGCCTACTCAATCCGGTTACCAAGCTGGTGTGGTAGTTAACAAGTTCATGACACATGGTGGTGAAGTAGAGTTTAACCCAGACATCTTCTTGTCTAAGACTGCACCACTGAACATGAACGCCTCCAGCTTTAAGGCACCTAACGTGGGCACGCTGGAATTTACTGCAGCTACTGACTTGGTAGCCACTACTGATAGCCAATTTGGCAAATCCGGTGCAGGTAAGTACAAGTACCGGGTAACTTTCAATAACAACCATGGGGAGTCCATCCCTACTGATGAAATCGAGGTAGTATTGACTAGCTCTGATTTGGTCAAAGGTGTACAGCTCCACATCAAGAACCCAACTTCTACCGCATTCCCAGTTGAATTCATCAAAGTGTACCGTTCTGAAAAGGATGGAAACGCATTGTATGAAGTTGCTAAGTTTGCTGTAGCCAACCCCGGTGCTGGTGCTGAGACTCTCTTTGTAGACAAGTGTGAGGTTATGGCCAACACTTATACAGCATTCATGGGTGAAATGTCCCCTGATATCTTAGGGTTCAAACAGCTGGCTCCTATGATGAAGATGGACTTGGCTACACTTGGACCTGTAGTTCGTTGGATGATCCTTCTGTATGGTGTGCCTATCCTGTATGCTCCACGTAAATGGATGCGCTTCACTAACATCAAAGCTGACGTTCCAGGTTATATTGGTAACTAATATAATTTAGGACGCCAGATTAAATAGTGGTAGGGAGTGAATATAATTCACTCCCTATTATGTTTTTATGGGTATAACTTCGATTATAATTGTGAAGCCTACATTCAAATTGGGAGGTAACCACTATGTCTTTTAAAGTACTGAACCATACACTAGCAGGTAAGCTGGCTTATATTTCCACAGAGGAGGTCCAATTTGGTGCTGATGGTATCGGGGAGATTCAATCCGAAAGAGTGTACCAAGAGGTATTAGAAATTGCTAATTTTTTCCCTGTTACAGAGGGCATTGAACCTGTTCCAGAGCCAGAGGGTGAAGAGGTAGATGACGGTAAGTCAGAAGAGGGCTCGGAACCTGACACAGAGGAAGTTAAAGAAGAAATTAAGAAGTCTGCTCCTGCCAAAAAGACAGCAGTTAAAAAGTAAATCCTGGAGGGGTACCCATGAAATTTGAAGAGGTAAATAGTGTCTTCTTAAGGGAGAACTATCTGTTTGGGGTACCACTGGAAGATATGTACGGGACTAAGATGAAAGAAAGTATGCTGGAACACTATATAAAGTCAGCCATTGAACACACCCAGCGTATGTTGCAGATTAATATCCAGCCAGTAGACATAGTAGATGAGGTACATGACTACTATTCTGGAGACTTCACACAATGGTCTTTTATGGTTCTCCATAAAAGGCCTATTATTGAAGTCACTTCCCTGTCCATGTATTTTGGTGGTACCGAGATGTTCCGTATACCTAGAGATTGGATTAGACATTATCCCAACTCAGGACAAATACAGCTATTCCCGGTGTCTGGGTCTACAGGTTCCCTGATACTTACATCTAATGGGTCCTTCATGCCTGTTCTGTTGGGACAATATCAAAATGCTCCTGGCTTGTGGAGAGTATCCTATCGGGCAGGCATGGACGACATTCCTGAGGACTTAGTGGAGTATATCATGAAAAGGGCCTCTGTAGGTATTCTACAGGTGTGGGGTGACTTGATCATTGGTGCAGGTATTGCTAACCAAACTATAAGTTTGGACGGCTTGTCTCAATCCATTGGTACTACCCAGTCCCCGGAGTTCTCTGGTGCAGGTGCCCGTATCAAGAACTATATGGATGACATGAAAGAGTTGGAAAGACGCTTGAAGGATACGTACCTAGGCATCAATTTAGGGGTGATCTAAGTATGATGGAGGAATTCCTGTCAGGACAGAACTCAATGGGTCCTAGGGCAGACTTTAAACCAGAACTATTTGACACTCTAATCCAACAGAAAGGATACACTGTTATATGGGAACAAGGTATGCTTTGTTCTTGTCTTAAATATTCTGGACAACTTAACAGTGGACAACCTGACTTTACGTGCACAGTATGTAAAGGCAAGGGTTATGTGTATTTCGACCCCAACCATACTAGGGCCTTAGTAACCAGCATAAGCGGCAGAAAAGAGCAAGAAAAGGTAGGCTTAAATGATTTTGGTACAGCTTACTTAACTCCCCTGTCCACTGATGACGTGGGCTTTCGTGACAGGTTTACATTCCCGGATTTTACAATGAAATACTCGGAGTTGATACAACGAAAGCCCCTAGGCCAAGTTGATGAGCTTAGGTATCCCGCACAAAGGCTCATTTGTGTGCGAGAAGGTAGTAACATCTACAAAAGGAGTATAGATTTTGAATTGTCCAAGGGTGGTAAATTCCTGGAGTGGAAAACCAACATTGGAGAAGGAAAATATTACTCCGTGCTGTATTCCACCCCAGCAGTATATATTGCTATAAACCCTATTCATGAACTAAGGGGGACTTATATCACGGCCAAGGGTGGGGGTTTGGAAAGATTCGTACAACTCCCTAAACAATTCCAGATTAAGAGGGAGGACTTTGTAGATGCTGACGCTAGAGTCCCAAGTGACCCGCAAGCTGGACCTATCTTCTGATATATTGGACCTACTTCTTGAGGCACAAGATGACTATGGGAGTGGATTAGATTCCACTCCCATAGCTGTAGAGTCCAGAAGAAAGACATTCAAGACAATAAACGACAACTGGAGATTAGTTAATAAGGGTGTGACTAAACCAGTGATGCCAGCCTCTATACAGCCCAGGAACGCACCTATGGGTGGATGGGGCAGGACTGTTTCAAGGCAATCAAGTCCCTCTCCAAAACCTACTACTGTAGCACATCCAAATCTGGCTGTACTGGCCCACCACCACAGCGTTATGTCACAAAAAAGGGACAACAGCTCTTCACCCATACACGATGTGTTCTCTAGAGTATTTCAATCTGGAGAGGCTCACCCTTATAACAATAATAGGCGGTGATAATAGGTGATCTCCATAGTTGAAGATTATTTAAGTGAATTGGTACAAAGTAAGCTAGCAGTCCTTAAGAGCCAACCACAATTGGCCAACTCCATATTGGGTCTCAATAATGACATGAGGGAACGTCTTAAGATGTTCATACAGACCACCCCTATTAACGTCATTAAAGGGTATCCCAGAGGCCCAGCAGAGTTTCCCTGTGTGTGCATACTGCTAGCAGGGGAAGAAGAGACACAGATGGGTCTAGGAGACTACTCTGAAGGAGATATGGTCACTTATGGTCAAGGCTCATCTAAAGTCGAGTATATTGATAGGATTGGTGGAGACTTAACCACACCTCATTGCAGGGTGGATCATGTCCCAGTTGTCAAGGTGGATGAGGTTGTGAATCTGACCAGTGGGTCTATTATTCCAGAATACGCCTACTACTTAGCCAACCCCGATCTAGGAATTATTACTTTCAGTTCTGATGAATGGGCGGTTGACGGTGACCTCTTGGATGTTAGGTACAGCTTTATGGAAACTTCTAGCCAAGATTTGGAGACTATGTTTGAAGCCAACTACAGGCTAGAAGTCTGGACCAATAATGGGGACCTAACAGTTTACCTTTATCATCTGGTTAAATGGGCCATTCTGTCTGGTAGGGGATTTCTAGATGAAAGGGGCCTCTTTAGACAGAGGGTGTCTGGAGCAGACTTTGAACCTGCAACTAGCTGGTTCCCTGAGTTTGTGTACAGAAGGGCATTGATGTTCTGGTGTCAAACCTCTGCTTCGGTGCCTATTGAAGATGTACCATTCATACAGGATGTCATGGTTAATCAAACTATCATAGTAGATACGGAGGAATGACAATGGCTAATAAAAATGTAGAAAGAAAGTCCATCTCGGTTCCTCAATCTCCTGTTCCTTCTCCCCGCATTCATCTTAGGGAGTTCCTAATGACTTCGGGTCTTTCTGATATGGAAAAGGCAGCTTTTACTGCCTATGTCAGGGGTAAAGTCCTTATGAGGATTAATGAGTGGAATGACACTTTAAAGACCTTTAAGGGCAGGGATGAGAACTAATTAACCAATAAAAAGGGGTGTAAGAAATGGCTATCACAGATTACGGTGTAAACTTTGGGGGTCGCAGGATTGTACATCCAGGAGCCTACAAAGTAATTGATGCTTCTGAAATGGTTGCGGCTACTGAGGGAAGCCTCAATATCCCAATTGTAGTAGGTAGGGCCTTGGCGGGACAATCCGGAGTAGTAACTTACTTCACTAGCCCAGATGAAGCACGCCAATACCTAAGGGGTGGAGACCTTGTAACAGCGTTAGACCTTATGTTTTCTCCTACTCCAGAAGGCGGGGGTGGCGCAAGTCGAGTGGGGGTGATAGTAGCCAACAAGACTGAACAGGCCAAGGCCACTTTGGGCGGTATCGAGTTTAAGTCCCTGGAGTATGGGGATGGTGGAAATAAAGTGCTGGTTCGGTGTGAGGATGGTGCCGTCACTGGCTCTAAAAAATACACAATCAGCCGCTGGGACCTAGATGCACTAGAGGTCCTTGATAATGTAGGTTCGGTCATCAGAGTGGCTTACACGGGCACAGAAGCTTACGCAGTTGCTAACGTGACTGTGGCTGAGGGCAAGGCTACCAAGATAGAGTTCAAGGTAGGGGCTGATGAAGCCACAGCCACAGTTGACCTATCTCTAGATTTGGCAAGTGGAGAATTTCGTACCATCAGTGAGGTTGTAGCTCACATTAATGGAATTCTTGGATACACTGCAAATCTGGTGAATCCTAATAGTGGCAACCTAAGCGTCTCTATGCTGGATGCCGTAGTAGATGCCAATATTAAAACAGCTAATCACTTGTTTGCTATGAAAGGTGACATTGAACAAAGATTCTCTATTGAATCTGTGCTGGTTTCGGCATCCGTGGCAGGAACGATAGCCAACTTTGACCCAACCTACTTAACAGGTGGAGCAACTGGCACAACTCCATCGTCCTGGGCCAGCTACTTTGATCTCATCAAAAAGCAATTTTCCGATATACTGGTTTTGCTTACCGATGATGAAACTATTCATGCTGAGGCCCTAAGTCATGTAGGCTCCATGGAGAATCGTAACCAAAGCCAGCTTCTCTTTGTGGGCGGTGGCTCCAGAGAAACCCCAGCACAAGCTAAGACCCGTGCTGCTAATCTCAATAGCTCTAGGGCTGTAGTTGCTTATCCTGGTATCTTTTTCAGGGGTTACGAGGGTGGCAAAGCGGCATTACCAGCATACTTCACAGCTGCTATGCTTGCTGGTAGGGTAGCTGGGGTACCAGCCAATGAACCTATCACATTTGACTACTTCAGTATATTGGGGCTGGATACAGACCTTATAGCAGGAGACCCTGAGATTGATGATTTGATTACCTCCGGGGTAGCTACTTTGGAGAGAGTACAAAACGGTGGATTCCGTTTGGTGCAGGGCATCACAACCTACCAAGGTAACAACACCCTGTACAGGGAGATTTCTGTACGGCGTGGAGCAGATGACTTGTCTGAAAGAATCCGTAGGGGTCTGGAGGCCGCCTTTACTGGTAAGAATGGTACTCGGGCGACTAAGACTTCAGTCACCACTAAAGTTGTGGACTACCTGGAGCAAGCTATTAAGAATGATGAAATCCTGTCTTACAGGAACATCATCGTTACAATGCAGTCCACTATCATCCGGGTAGATTATCAGGTAGCCCCAGTGGAGCCTAACAACTACATCCTGGTGACTAGCCGCTTTGTACCTGAAACTGCTGCTGCAAACTAATTATCAGGAGGGGTGAGATAAATGCTGAAATTGGACCTACAAACTTTTGCATCGGTTGACCAGCAAACAGTACACGCTGGTCATACCATTAATATCAAGATTGAAAATACTATCGTTGGTAAGGCTCAAGGCGTGGATGGGGAACGGAACTTCGGTACAGAGGGTGTGTACGAGATCGGCTCCATCATGCCACAAGAGCATATCAACCTTAGATATGAAGGTTCTCTGAGTGTAGAAAGGTTCTTTCTACGCAAAGGTGACCTGGCTCGAATAGGCTTGGCTTCTCTTGGAGAGGAAGTTCTTAAAAAGGCCACTATTACCATTGAAATCGTGGACAAGTATACTAACGAACTAGTTAGAGCATACCACGGTTGCACTATTGTGACCTATAGGGAAACCTTCCGAGTAAATGCGATTGCTGGTGAAAATGCTACTTTCACCTACTTATATTCCAGAGGTCCAGGACAGTAAGCCTAATGAAAGCCAGTTAAAATATAAGGAGTATGGGTATGGTTCAAGCCTCCCATGCTCCTATTTTATTTATCAGTAACTTATTAGGAGGAATGATTTACTATGGCAGACAATCAACAAGAGGTCCAAACAGTAAGACTTAAAAACCTACATTCCCAGATATTGAAGGGCACCCAGGTTACTCATACATTTAATGTGGATTTCTCCGAGGTGCGGGAGGATTTCAAAGGAACCTTTGTAGTAAGGAGACCATCCCAATTGGACAGGCTTCAGATAGGCATCCTTAAATCCACCTTACTGGGTGGGGTACAAAATGTGGATATCCCAACAGAGAATATAGCCGTTGTGGCATCTACTTTGGATGTAGTGTTGGTTCAGCGTCCAGACTGGTTTAACATTGATGACCCGGACCTGTCGTATGATATTATGGAGGCAGTATTCCTGGAATATCTGAAATGGGATGCCTCCTTTCGCAAACGAGTTACAGGAGACGCCGATAAGCCAGATAGCGAGGACTCCAGAAGCTAGATTTAAGTGGTGGATTATGAGGGAGTGGAAAGTATTGCCCACCGATGAGAGATTTCTTAATCTCACTACAGAGCAACTATCCTTGATGGCTGAGCACTATGCTTTGGATCAGAGAAAGCACATAAGTCCTGAGGCTGCAAATGACCCCGATTATGAGGAGCCGGAAAGCTATCATGACCCTGACTTCGATGCAGAGTGGGAAACGGGTCTTGAATCCGAAAAATCTGGTAGGGACTCCCTATCTGAAAATCCTCCGCATGAAGTCTCCGAACCGTTTGGAGAGGATTTTGAAATTTTGGAAAATTTGCCTAGCAATGCATCCAATGGCGAATGGGAGGAGGTGTAGCACATGGCAGATAACAATCTGAACACCATACGCAAAAATATGGATGTTAAGGTAAGCATGGATGTTAAGGAGGCCCTAAGAAGTGTAAACCAGCTGGAAAGACAAGCATCTAAGCTGGGTGACTTGGCAGACCAGGGCAAACACAGGCAAGGAGGGTTTCTATCCCCCAAGCAAGTGGACCTGTACCGTAAGATCACTAAGGAAATAGAAGAAACCTATCAACAACACTACAAGCGCCTCCAAGACATGCAAGAACAGCATAACAAGAAGATAAGTAAAGCCCAACAGGCTCTTGCCAAGCATCAAGAGGCTTTACTTAAGGCTCAAGGGGCCAATAAATGGGGCGATGTGGCTAGCCCACGTATTGTCGATTACCATGAACGCAAGATATTCCAAGCCCAGAAGGAATTAAATGGCACTAAGGAATTTGAAGCATCTATAGCTAGGATGAAAGAAGCTGTAGATCAGTTAGATACAGAGAAGCTTAGGGCCATGGGACATTCTCAACGTATAGACAGTATGCATGAGATGTCCCCTAAGACCAGACATGCTATACAAGGCATGGTTAATTCCGCTGTTTCTGCTGGGGGTGTTACCTCTATTGGTGCCCTAATCAACTATATGGGCAATGGTAAGGACCTGATTCGTGACCGGGAGACCTACGCTCGTATGATTGCTCAAAAGGGGGATTACGAGGGGTCTGACAGAGATAACATCAAAGCTATTATAGACTCTGGTCTAAAAATGGGATACGATAGTTTACAAACTGTATCCCTACAGGCTTCTTTGATCCAAGGAGGTACCCAGAATCAGCAGCAATCCCTTAAAGACGTGGAAACTGCACAGGCCTTTAGCAGGGCCTATTCTGTTAGACCTGAGGAACTATCCGATGGATTTGGTGTTTTGCGCAGGATGGGTACCCTGGAAGAGGGGGAAATGAAGAGGTTTGCTGATTTAATTGGGGGAGCAATAAAAGCTAACTCCATGAACGGTAGGGAAGAGGAGATGCTTAGGTCTGCCACCATGCTAATTAGTAGCGTGAGCCAAGGCATGACCGAGTTGTCCCAGAATCAAGTAGGTAACATCATGGCCCTACAGGCCACCTTAGGGGAAGCAATACCTTCTCTCAAAGGAGAAAAAGGAGCAGCCCTTTTAGGAGGTATCGATGCAGCTATTAAAGCCCAGGACCCTAATGGAGATATCCTGTTGGGTAAAGGTAGCAAATATGCTGGCATAGAGGGCATTTATGAGCTGGAGATGAGAAAAGCAGAAGGCCTATCTAATCCGGATAACCTACAAGACTTGTTGTCCAATATTAGTAACAACTTTGTGGGTGAGGAATATCAACAGCTAGTGCTCAGGGACTGGGTTAATAACCGGGGAGGCAGCATGACCCTACCACAGGCAAAAGCACTTATGGATAGTGGCATGTGGGATCAAGTGGCTTCTGGCCAGACCCAGTTAACCCAAGAACAGCTTGCACAGTTTGGTATGATTGACCAAACCCAAAAGTTAGAGTCTTATTCTGCCAGTGACACAGCTACCCGGCAAGTAAATACTGCCATGGAAGATGCCCGTAAACAAAATGTAGCTGATGAATGGGAAGATGCAGGTACTTGGATCATGGAGCAGTTTAATAACATGCCAGAGTGGGCCCAAAAAGCTTCTGTTATTGGTGGAGGTATAGTAGGAGGTGCTGGTGGGCTTCTAATAGGTAATAAGATTAAAAACGCTGTGTTTGGTGGTCTTAAGACCGTAAAACCTACGATAGGTGGAGCAAGTGCTGCTGGGTCATTCCTATCTAACCTGTGGTCCAAGGTAACAGGTGGTGGCGGTCCAAAAGGTGGAGCAGGAGGAGCGGGAGGTATGGTCACTAGCGTGGCTGATGACGCTCTTAAAGCCACCGGAAGCCTGTGGTCTAAGCTGGGCGCAGGTGCTAAATGGCTAGGTGGTAGAGTGGTAGCCCCTGTTGCAACCATAGCAGCTTACCAGGAATCCACTAAGGTTAGTAATGAAGTCTTGGACTACTTAACTGGTCATAGTGCAGGTGATGTCAAAAGTGAGACCCTGCTATCTAACCCCTTTACAGTGGAAACCTTCGAGGAGGATAGGCCAAGTGCTCTGCTAGAGGGTCATAAGTGGATATCTGGTAAGTTGAACGACTGGTTTGGGATGAGAAATCCCTGGGACGAAATGACTGAGGAGACCACCCCCAAGGGTGTGAGCTTGCCTACAGCTATGCAAAACACTCCAGGCATTTTATGGGACAATTTTATGAAGGACCTACAAGGCGGAGGCAGCACGGAGAAACCTGATTTTGGTAAGCAAGCTAACCAAAACAAGGCTTTGCTAGAGGGTGCGAAGGCTATGAAAAGTGAGTACTCTCAGTCAAAAGAAATAGACCAAGCCATAAAGTCCTGGGATGCTATGTGGGACAAATCCCTTATAAAATTCTCCAAAAAACTAGAGGAAACCAGTCCAACCATCAACCAAGAGCATGTCCTCAAAATTGTATTAGAAGGAGATATAAAAGGCGTTACTCCACAAACAGAACAGGCAGTAAAAGATACAATCAAGCAGTTCTTTAGCTTGACAAATCCTTTAGCAGCGTATGGATTTTCTCTAGCTATGGACCAAACTCGTAAATAGAGGTGACAATAATGAAGGTTACTCATTATAGACCAGCTGCTGTGGTTGAGTTTTATACAGAAACTGGTAGGTTAGTGGCTAAAGCTTCTAATATTGACACCAAGGCTTATGACGACGATGTCGTTTCTATACAGACAGAGAGAGATATGGGGGCTGATGCCCCCACTTTTTCTATAAACCTGGTTAGAAGAAAGCCTTGGGAAGAATGGGTGTCAGCCAATGACTTAATAACTATCAGCATGTGGAGGCCACCAGAAACAAGGGCAGAGGTTATGATAGGTCTGGTTGACGACTGTCGTAAAAAGGTTGTTATGGGAGAGGAATCCCAAAGGGTTGTGACAGTAACAGGTAGAGGAGTAGCCAAGGCATTCATACAGTTCGATGTAGGCATAGTGCCTGAGGTGGAATACCAGGAATCCAGCATAGGCTGGTTGCAGAGTAATGGGGTTATTCTGGCAGGAAAGACTAGTGCAGAGGTATTAGAAGTATTCTGGTACAATATAGCCCGGAAATTCATTAATTATAAGTGGTCTAACGGCAAGACCTTATTTGACATCATGACCCACAAGTTCACCTCTAAGGATGGACTTATGCTGCTGGAATCAGCCACCCTGGTCAATTACCAAGGTAGTATGTGGTCTTTCATAAAGGAAATAGCAGAAGCCCCCTTTCATGAAGCTTATTTTGAGATATACAACGGTAAGCCTCATCTAATAGTAAGGCCTACCCCATTTAGTCAAAAAGACTGGGCAGCCTTGCCTATGGTGGAAGTAACTGACGAGGAAATAAACATGGACAGTATAGGACGCAGTGATATAGAGACTTACACTTTATTTTCTGTTGGAGCCAAAACCATGTATTCGGATGCCGATGTGTTTAAGACTTTTGGGGTACCCCCCTTGTGGTATAAACCCTATGCAGACAAATATGGTTTGCGAAGGTTACAGGTGGAGACATCCTATGCTGCTGTGGGTGGAGGCCAGGACCTGAACACTCTGAATTCCTTGGACTCCCTGAAATCACTCAGGGAAGATCTGTACAACTGGAATGTTATGAACAACCAGATGTATAACGGAACAATGATAGTTCGGGGCAGCAACAGATTCAAAATAGGTTACAGGCTCAAACATAACGAGTACGAATACTATATAACCAGAGTTGCTCACCAGTTTGTCAACTTTGGTAACTGGGTAACAGAACTGGGTATAACTAGAGGCATGAAACCAGCAGCCCGATTCAAGTCTCCCTATGGAGCGGGTCAGGAATATACTGGTTTAGGCCTAGCACCTTATAACCCTTCTGCGGCTACAGCAGCCATGCAATCACCTAGTGACCAGTTACTTCCAATATCAGGGGTTTACCAGGGTAAAGCCTCTGCTGTGATACAAGGAGCTACTCAGATAATGAATAGCGGCAGAATAAGATATGTGTTTGGAGGCAACAACTTTGCTGCTGGTAAGCTGGATTGCTCTAGTTTCACTCAATATGTGTATAAAACTTTTGCAGGCATAGACATAGGCCGAACAACTGGGACTCAAGTACAGAGAGGCACAAGGGTAGAGAAAAATCAGCTAATGCCTGGAGACTTAGTATTTTTTAAGAATACGTATAAAAGCCCGCACATCTATGGGGTGTCCCACGTGGGCATATATATAGGCAACAATCAGTTTATCCACAACTCTAGTGGTGACAAGACAGTCGTTGTTGGTAGCCTGAATAACAGCTACTATGTGGCACATTGGTTAATGGGTCGAAGGGTATTGCAACCTGAGGTACCATCCAAGACCATGAAAATGGTGGCCACGGCCTACGGAGCAACCAAACTTAATGGTGGAGCAGGTACAGGTCAGACCGCAACAGGCACAGTCCCTAAAGAAGGTCAGACTATTGCAGTAGACCCCAAAGTTATTGCTTTAGGTACAAAAGTTAGGATAGAATCTGATTTCCCTGGTGTGAGTGGCATTTACATTGCTGAGGACACTGGAGGGGCTATAAAGGGCAACAGAATAGATATTTATTTTGATGACCTTAATACAGACCCTCAGGTAGCACGTAAGAAAATGTTTGCTTTTGGTAAGAGAGAAATAAAGGTGACTATACTGAACAACTGAGGTGATATCATGGAAGGCATGAGCATGCAACCACACTTAGGAAGATTTCATAACAACTACCACCCATCTGACAACATGGGTGGTTATCTTGCTTTAGCTAAGGTGTTAGAGGTGCACCATAAAAATGGAACAGCAGATGTCATGATTGTTAAAACTAACAACTCCTTAACTTCTGCTTCTGATAACGAGGGTAGATTTGCAGCTCGTATAGGTACAGTGAATGCCCATTATGACAAAGATCAATTTGCTACCTCTGGGGTAGTTGAACCGATACAAGAAGGCCAGTTGGTGGTCTTAGCTTTTCTGGATGGATTGAAGTCACAGCCGATAATACTAACCAGCTTTCATAACAACCTAGACACTAGAAACAACATACTAACTAATGTGTATCCTTTAGAGCCTTTAAAGTCCATAGAAGACTTTAATGAGGCACTGAAGTACCTCAGGGTATTTCCCTCTCAACTATATCATAAAGTAGATGGCAGTGCAGGGATAGAGATCAGCCACCCCTCTAAATCCTTCCTTAAAGTAGAAGCAGCAGATATCATTGATGACAGCCACGAAGGGTTTGACCATGATGACCTGTCAGAAAAGGACCCTAATACGTTCAGAACACGTTCAGGGCGTACAGAGGAATCCTCCTTACCTATTAACCTACTGTTTGTTCACCGTAGTAGCTTTGAGGAGGATTTTACCACTTGGACTAAGTTCTTTTTGGCTAATGAGGGTTTGTTCCGTATAACCAGAGACAACAATGATGATAAGCTTCTGTATCAGGAATTTAGTGAAGAGGGTGCCTATTGCATCCGTAGGCAACTTGATACCCCCAAACATGGAGAAGGGCAAGATTATGTCGAAACTCGAATTGATACAGATGGGACCTATAACATCATAAGGAAAAAACAGGGCAAAGAGACAAAGATAACCCTGAACGGGGATGTGCTGTCAATCGTTCGGGGGGATGGTCAGACCACATCTATAACCTTGGATGATAATGCAGTTATATCGACCAATGGTGATATTAAATTACAGGCTGACACAAAAATAGAAGGTGATCTTAATGTTACAGGCAATTTAACTGTAACAGGTAATGCATCAGTTGGTGGTACTATTACCATGGGGGGTAAGACAGTGGCCACGGTAGATCAGCTTCATGATCATTGATAGGAGGGATATAAATGCCTCAAGGCGATGGCGTTCACAAGCTGAAACGTATAGAGTTTGAATTTATGGGCAACAGCTATAAATTTGTATTAAACCCAGAAGAATATAGACAGACAGAACCTGCCAGGGTCACTGTAACCCAAACAAAAGGCGGTGCCTGGGTAGACAACTTTGGGGATGGAGTGCCAATGATACAGTTTAAAGGCACTACTGGTTTTAGGTCCCCCGAGGCCCGTAGGTATCTGGACAATGCTCCTGTTACAAACAATAACCAACAACGATGGTTGGAGAACATACTACGTAATCCTAATGCTTCTTCGGAGGAAAAAAGATGGGCTATGAATAAGCTAGAGTCCACCCTAACTGGGTTCCTTAAGTTTAAGGAACTCAGGGACCTTATTCGCAAAGTGAAGAATTCCGTCCCTCTAGGGGCAGCTATTCCAGCTGGTAAAGAGCTCATATTTCACAACTATACAGATGATGAACATTGGATAGTCGTTCCTAGGACTTTTGAGCTGATGAGGTCTATAGCGAGGCCTTTGTTGTACCAATACGACATCCAACTCATCTGTATACGACAAGCAAGCCAGCCAGTTTATGCGTCTTCTGCCAGAAATGAAGACAATCTTAGGACACATTTGCAGATTTTTGACTTACGTAAGTTTGGTCTAAGGGGTGAAAAGTAATGTACGACTACTCCAGAGCATCTGATGAATATATAAAAACAACCTTGGACAGTGATTTTTATGACAGTCTCTACACCCCTTGTTTTAACCTGAGTTGCATACTGTGTGACGTGAATGGTAAGATGTCTACAGGTATGGTGACTCAAGTTTTAACAGGGCTGGAAATTGTCTCACCTGGGGTATTGGTTTTGGGGGAGACAGGAGAGGACATAGAGGATAGCATACTGTCTGATAATCCTTACGCTGTGGAAACTTCTCAGTCTGCTTACGAGATATACACCCTGCTCAAGTCTTCCAGTGAGGACGTGGTCATATATCTAGACAGCAGTTCAAATTTGAATCCTGAAAGCCATTTATTGACACTGTCAGAGACCCAAACCCCTACCTTGCGCAGTGCGTTGAACACCTTGTACATCGAGGCATTAGCTTTATACAGAAATCTGCTTAAAGTGACTTCTGACAGCTTGTTGAAAACTCCTAAGGAAGACCTAGTGAGGATAGCAAACAATGCTAGGTGGATCAGTAACAGGCTGGAAGCACAGTCTATAGTGCCTTATGACTTGGTAGAAGTTGTGCGAGACCTACAAATCACTGTCTTTTATGTATCTTCACTAGAAGGGCTGTTTGAAGACAACCAAAGTGCCCTAATGCAGAAATTGTATGACTTATCCGACAGTGTGGTAGACAAAAGGGACAAATACACTGTCAGCACCTACACGGTTCAGGCAGGAGACAACATATACAGCATATCCCAAAAATCCCTAGGGGATGCTGCCAAGGCCATAGATATAATACTTTTCAATGACTTGGAATACCCCTATGTCAGTACGGAACCTGCTCCAGGCGTTAAGACCATAGGGGACTCGTTACAAATACCAGTATTTGAAAGGGAGACTTCAGTTGATAGGTACCTTTACCTTGGGCGTGATTTGCGAATAGTGGACAGAAGTTTAGGGGGAGGAGACTTAGAAGCAGATATCTATGGAGACCTGCAGTTAGTGGAAGGCCTAGATTGTTTGCTACAAGACCTTGAAACCAGATTTTCTGTAGAAGTTGGGACATTGCTGTTCCATCCTGAATATGGTAACAATCTCATGTCCTTGGTGGGTAAAAACAACGATACCACCATGGAGCAAAAAGTTCATTTGGAGGCCACTAGGGTATTCAATTCAGAATCAAGGATATCAGAAGTGGTGTCTTTATCAGTAGTCAAGGAAAGCACCGCTGTTAGCATCAGGGCCTTGCTGAGGATAGCAGATTCAGCAGACCCCATAGAATTTAGTACCAGATTAGAAAGGAGCAGTGACAGATAATGGCCCTTCAAATAAAGACGTTTAGAGAGATACTAAAGGGTATGGCAAGCTGGATAATGTTCAACAACTCTAAAATCACTAACTTTAGAGTTGGGTCAGCTGTGCGTACAATTCTGGAAGCCGTTTCTATAGAGTTGGAAGCCTTATATTTCAAGATGAGAAAGGCTTTTGACTACGCCGTGGAAAACTCCATAGCAAACAGTTTCAATTTTTACCCTATGGCAGCCATACCCTCCGCAGGGGAAATCACCTTGGAGTTTAAATCCTATCTAACTCAACGGGTGATTCTGCCTAAAGGCTTCAAATTCTCCACGGTTCCTACAGGGGGCAAGATTGTATATTTTGAGACTATTGAGGAAACCTTGTGTGAAGAAGGTACTCTATCCGCTGTATTGAAGGTACAGTGTACTGAGCCAGGTACAGTGGGTAATGTACCAGCTAACTCTATAAGAATTTCTGTGACCCCCTTGCCCTATATGTCAAGGGTATATAACCCAGAGGGGTTCTTAAATGGTTCCGAGCAGGAAACCATGGAAGAGTATAAAAAGAGATTCAATCAGTATATAGAAACCCTGGCCCGTGGCACCATCAGTTCCATACAGTATGGGTGCTTAAAAGTTCCGGGGGTATCTGGAGCATATGTTAGTGACCAGATAGGGGAGATCAAAGTGTATGTGCATGATTCTTTAGGTAACTTATCTGAAGACCTAAAGGCCAAAGTCTTGGAGGAGCTAATAAATTACAGACCTGCAGGTACAGGTGTCATCGTATTCCCTGTAAACAAGCGCCCAGTCAACGTCAACATAACAATTACTCTGAAATCAGGCTTCGATCCAGAGAAGTATAAGACTATAGTACAGGACTCCGTTATAACCTTTCTGAATAACTTCGTGGTGTCTAAGGGACTAACTAGGGCAGAGTTGATTACCTTCATAATGAACATAGATAGAAATGCCCTTGTAAACGTGGTTCTCTCCATGGTATCTGACATACATGTGGATAACTTTGAGTTAGTAAGGGCGGGTAATATAACAGTTACTGTATCCAACTAGGAGGTGAACACATTGCCCAGCATCTTGGATTATGTAGGACAGATTTTTAAGAGAAAGCCAAATAAAGAATTAAGAGAGCTATCTGAGGCCATAGATGAGCACCTAAGGATAGCGGCGCAAGACCTTGACAGTCTGAGTGATCAGTACTCTATACCTAAAGCAGGAGGAGAGTGGCTAGAAGAATGGGGCAGTTGGTTTAACGTATACAAAGAGATAGGGGAGCAAGATAATGAATACCGGGGCCGCATCTTGTCTACAGTATCCACCCCTAAGAATACTATACCTGCCATCAAACAAGCAGTTGCTACCTATCTGTCCTCTTACTACAATGCTGTGGTAGACCCTTCACAGGTTAATATATATGAGCCCTATACTAACCTAATGAAATACAGTGAATCCAAGTCCAAGTACAGTGGAGACGACAAATACCCGGATGAAATGTACTGGAGAACAAATGTCATAAGCATAGTCATACCTTATGGTGCCACCGAGGGCCTAAAGAAACTGTTGGAAACCATTAAGCCAGCAGGATTGAGAATAAGATTCGATGTCCAGCTAGTGCCTGAACCTCAGAATCCAGGCAGTGGTATACCAGAGCCTGTGGAAATGAACACTATGATACCCATAGAATACATGTTCATAACCAGGGATATGGCTGCTCAAGGAACTGATGGGTTTTATCATCCTTTTATGGATAACTTGATAAAATACTCTGGCACCAAAAATCTAAGGATGTACTATGAATTAGAACTGGGCAGTGAGCAAATAATAGACATGATCAGTATGTTGTCAACTGAGGCCCAATATGAGGTACTGTTGTGGCTCCTATATGCTTACCCAGACCCTGTTTTGATTACTGAGTCTCTGCTTAGCTACTATCTGGCCGCAGACGTGTCTTGGGACTACCAAGGTATAGTTGAGACTGATTTAAGTATAAATCTGCAATCTTTGGATATGGGGGACACACTTAGCCCAGCTGAGTTTATTCTAGTGGAGGCTCAAAGATATCTGAAAATTATATTCCCAGACCACTTCCCATCATCTAGAGAACTAGAATTATGGTTAAGTCTTGTACTTGGATCGGACATGAATCCAAGTTATGAGTATCATATTGACCAACTTCTAAATTATAATGATGATGAGTATAACATCAAGTTGAGTCCAGCTTATACCCTTGCTGAGATGGGAGATGTACCTTTATCTGAACCTTGCTGGATTAACGGAGCAACCCAAATTGATATTATAACACCTTAAGGAGGATTATAAAAATGGCTATTAGTACAGTTTATGGTCACGTCAGTAGGGCTCTGGATTTCTTCAAACATGAGAGTCTTTATTTTTGTATAGGGCGTACTACCCCTTGGGATGACGAAACAATCCCCCCAGCACCAGATGTTAACACCCAGGACGTAGAGGAAGCAGTTGCTTTCAAAAAAGTACTGGAAAAGAAGATGGTTGTTCCTGACCCAGCTGGTACAATTTTCTACATGGGAAACATGTACAGGGAAATCACTTCGGACCAAGCAGAAGCAGAAAAATGCCGTTGGGTGTTTGTTTCAACAACTCTGTCGGGAAGCGAGGTACCCCTAGCATCCTTTAGACAGGTTGGACTATACTCTGGCCTTAAGCCTAAAGATACGGTTACCCCGGGTAAGATCGCCCTGTTACCAAATGAGGTAGACGACACTGGGCTTCTGGAAGTCCTAGATAACCGTAAAGTTACCCACAGACAAGAGGACCAAGGAGAAAAACTGTCCCTAGTAATTGAATTTTAATATGGAGGTGGACTAGAGTGGCAGAACTAACAGGAAGTCCTTACTATGACGACTATGATCCCCAGAAAGGGTATTACAAAATACTTGCCCAGCCTGGTAGAACCCCTCAGAACCGAGAAACTAACGTACTGCAATCTATGTTTCTGGACTTGCTGGAGCGTTTAGGGGATGTCCTCATGAAGGATGGCAGCATAGTTTCAGGTTGCCAAATCTCTATTAATGAGGCCAGAACAAAGGCCACTATATCCTCTGGTCAGGTTTACATCAAAGGTATTGTGTACCCTGTATCAGAATCAGAATTGGCTATAACGGGACAAGGGAAAGAAAATATTGGTGCCAAGCTAGAAGAAACTATAGTAACCTCTTTGCAAGACCCTTCCTTAGCAGACCCTGCCCAGACCTACAGCAACTTTGGGCAGCCAGGGGCAGACCGATTAAAGGTTTCTGTAAAGCTTGTAAAAGATGACCCACAGGCCTATACCGTATACCAACTTCGGGATGGGGTGGTGGACTCCAACGCAGAGCCCCCAGCAGTAGACGTAATTACTGATGTGCTTGCTAGGCGTTCCTTTGATGAGAGTGAGAACTTTAAAGTCAGAGGATTACAGATCACTGTAGCCCCTTTTGACTCAGAAATGGTTCAAGCTGTTATCTCTGCTGGCAAATGCTATGTGATGGGATATGAAATTAACAAACCAGCACCAACCTACCTGAAAATCAACATGAGTAGAACTTACCGCTCGGTAAACGATGAGCCTAAGTTATATGACAAAAATGTCACTGACTACCTATTGAGCACTCCCTATGTCAGGTCTGTTGACGAACTGGTTGGTCAAGCCCAAGTCGTAGAGTATATTACTCGCGGAAGCATCCTTGGAGGCAACGACCCCTTACCTAAAGAACCAGTGTTTGACATAGTGGCCGTAAACCAAGGGGGAGACTGGGACGAGACATCACAGTCTTTTTCTGGGGGCAAAACTTACAGGAAAGGTATTGATTACCAGTTGCTGGATAATGGTGTGGATTGGTCTTTGGCTCAATCTCCATCAGATCAACCTTCCTTAGGCAGTTCCTACAAGGTTGTGTGGAAGTACAATAGACATTTTGTACGGGCCCAGGACTTTGATTTGTACCTAAACCCATCTAATGGTAGGCACTACATCAGATTCTTGGCTGGTGGAATCAAGCCTATCCATAACACGACATATAATGTCAGCTATACCTGGTACCTGGCACGTAAGGACCTTGTATACATCGACAAGGATGGGACAATTGCGACCTTGCAAGGTCAGCCGGATAGGTTTGGTTTGGAGAAGGCCCCGGAAACAACGTTCTACAATCTACCATTAGCTTATCTAACCCTGCCACCTAACTCCAGCCAGGTTTCTGTGGTTCATATCGAGAACACCCGCATCACCCAAAAGGGTCTACAAGATATCATCAAGCGGGTAAACACGCTGGAATACAACATGGCTGTGACTGATTTGGATAAGTCAGCAGAAGACACCGAAAACATTAACAATCTGTCCGGCATCCTGACAGATGGGTTTCTGTCATTTGGTAAAGCAGACACTACACATCCAGACTATGATGCTACAATGAATCTGTTTACCAATGAAGTCTTTATCCCAGCTAATTCCTCTCTGAAACAGTTGTCTTTGAACACAGCGTTGTCTACTGTGGTAGAGAAGGATAAGTACTACTTGGCTCCTTACGGGGAGAACACCATAGTTTCTCAACCTTTTGCATCTGGGACCATGAATATCAACCCTTATATGGTGTTTAACACAGAATCCCAGTTTACTCTAGACCCAGCTGTGGATAACTGGATTGATGAGACTACTATTAAATTGCCATCTACAATAGAAAACAGCGAGCAAGTCACATTGCCAGCCAAGTTTGTAGATGACTGGTGGACCTCTGACGTTCAGCGGTTGTTGGTAAACACCACTACCGAAAAGAAAACGTATACAGGGGACGCCACCAAAATTTTTGAACAAGCCTCCACGTTTATGAGGCAGATTACCGTCAATATCACAGGTGCTAAGTACAGCCCAGGCACTGATGTCAAGGCTAAGTTCGATGGTAAGGAGATTGCATTGACTCCTACTGGCAGCACTGAAGCTGGGGTACTACCGGGTACTATCAAGACCAAATCCGATGGCACATTTACAGCATCCTTTGTGATACCAGCCAATACAACAACTGGAACAAAGACAGTTGTGTTGCACAATGATAACAACTATGCAGAACGGCCATTCACCAGTGTAGGCTTCACTCGTATCTTTGTGCAGTCTGAGACAACCCTGGTCACTACGGTACAGGAGTTCCAAGACATCTATGGGTCCACTAATAAGATCATCAAAGATGCGGTAGATGAGGCCTTAAACAAGGCCAATGAAAACTCTGAACGCATTGGTCAGATAGAGGAAGCTACTCAGGTTTTGGTTGCCCGCATGAACAAGGTAGAGGCTAACCTAAACCAGATGCAAGGCCTGGTTTATGAAATTCAAATGGAAACCGATGCGACTAGAAAGGCCGCATTGCAAGCTTCCTATGATGCTCAAAGAGCAGCCGCTATTGCTCAGGCTGCCGAAGCCAAGGCAGATGAAGCCTTAAGGCAAGCACAGTTGGCAGAACTGAATGCTCAGGCCGCCAAGCAAACCGCAGATTTGGCCTTGGCATATGCCAAATCTGCTGATGCGGTGTCTAAACAAGCGTTGGATACCTCTAAAGCAGTAGAGGGCAAAGTGGCTCAACTACAAACAGCACAGACTAATTTACTCAATAAGACTACGGCCTTGGAACAAGCATTGCAAGCCAACCAACTGGCTCAATCCCAAGCGTTGCGTAGTGAAATTGATTCTTTGAGGGCTCAAATGCAGAACCTGTCCAATCAGGTAGCCATTGACCAGACGGTCATTAGTAGGCTGGCTTCTCAACTCGGGTATAACGTTAGCTTTAGCTCTGGTAGTGTAAGCCGTATTGACCCCTTGGCTCAATCCTTTGCTTTCCGTAATGCTACCCAGTTAGCCTCTATTGAAGTAGCGTTCTACACCAAGGGTACCTTACCTATAAACTGTCAGGTAAGGGAACTATCAGAGGGTGGGATGCCTACCACTAGGGTAGTAGGGGAAAAGGTGCTTAAAGCATCTGAGGTCAAACTGTCTAATGATGGCTCGGTTATGACAAAAATAACCTTTGACACCCCTGTTCTTTGTCAGGCTGACAAAGATTACTGTTTTGTACTCATTACCGAAGACACTGATTATCAAGTGTTCATTGGTACATTGGGACAAAAAGACCTGTTAACAGGTGCAATCATAGGTAGACAGCCATATGAGATTGGTGTATTGTTCTCCTCCTCGAACAATATTTCCTGGAACGTACACAATGATGCAGACTTGAAATTCAAGCTTAATGCAGTCAGCGTAACAGGAGATGCTGTTCTAGTGTTTGACAACACCCCAGTGACCTCAGTCAATGAGATCGTATTGGCTGTAGAGCAGCTGGTTCCTCAGGCCACTAGGATTGAATGGGAGTATAAGGTAAACTCCACCGCTTCTTGGTACCCACTTCCAACCTTTGAAAAGGTGCCTTTGCCAGAGGTAGCCAATACCCTGCAGTTGAAGGCCACTATCAAATCAACAGTTGGTAGTACCGTATCACCTACAATCCTAAAAAGTACCAGCGCGATATACACAATGTCTAGACAGTCCAGTTCTTCCTATATCACAAAGAATGTAGCCGTGTCTACACCTTATAAGACTGTAAAACAGGTATTGGACCTGCATCTACCTACTGGTACCTCCTATGAACTTCAGTTCAGTGGGGATAACGGAAAAACTTGGATCACGTCTACACAAACAGACGTAGCTCAAGTGGACAACAGGTATTCCAGGTTTAGCCATGAGGCTAAGATGGTGCTGTCTCCTTTAGCTACCATCAATGCCCACTTAGCTCCATCATCTACAGGAGGACAATTGCCTAATGGTAACTACTATTATGTAATAACTGCTGTTAATGGGGATGGTGAGACCACGGGTAGGGAGATAACTACTACTGTTGTGGGAGGCTCCAACACAGGAAAAGTCACTATAAACTTAACTGGATTGGTGCCAGAAGGGGCAACGGGCCTAAAGATATATAGAGGAACAGCCCCCGGGAGCACAGCCTTGAAATATGTGTTCAATACCATACCAACCAATCTGGTGATAGTGGATGATGGGTCGGATACAGACTCGTCACCTAGTACGCCACCAACCACCAATACAGCAACCTATGAGGCAACTCAATTTAGAGGTCGGATCAATCTATACACGACTAACATCTTGAATACTCCTAGGGCAAAACGATTTATTAATATCATGAGGGTGTAGGGGTTATTCCCTCCCCTCCTTATTTTTTATAAGGGAGGAATTTATTATGCCAGTTAGACGTATTTGCCCAAAAACAGGGGCAGTCATATATGATCGTACACCAGAAGAGCAACGAATGGCTGACATGGAAAAGGAACTTGCTGAACTAAAAAAGCAGATATCCTCTTTAACCACCCAAAATACTAAAAAGAAGTAGGTGAAAGCAGATGGCCAGACCCCCTTTAATAAACAAGATTTCAGACACTACTTATACCTTGGTAGACAGGATCAATTATTTGCTAACCAGCTTCTTGGAAAATGCAGGTGGGGTTCCTTCTATTAAGCTGGATACTTTTGCCAAAAGGCCAGCTACCGCAGAAGAGGGTGCTATCTTCATAGCTTCTGACAACAACCTTATATATCAGTATAGGGGAACTTCCTGGAATCAGATTGGGGGCGCAGAAACCATAGATTGGTCTGACATAACTAACAAAGTTATGGCTTCTAGCACTCAGGATGGGATTTTGTCTAAAACAGACTACCAAGAATTCAAGGGCAAGGAAGACGCCAGTGAGAAGGGCAAACCTAATGGCTATGCTTCTTTGGACTCTAGTGGCATCGTACCTACTAGCCAGTTGCCTAACAATCTGAAAGAAATCCGTATTGTGCCAGACATAGCAGCCAGGGATGCACTGGACAAGTTTGAAGGTCTGAGGGCCCACGTAATTGATGCCATTGATGACCCTACAGTTACCTCTGGGTGGGCAGAATACCTATGTGATGGCACCAATTGGACTAAAACATCGGATAAAGACTCTTTGGACATAGTATTAGATTGGAATAACCTCCAGGGCAAACCTGTCTCTACAGCAACCGACATAGATGCAGCGGTTACTCACTCTAAGGCCACAGGCAACCCTCATGGTACTACTAAAGCCAACCTGGGTCTAGGCAACGTAGAAAATAAGTCCTCAGCTACTATCAGGTCAGAGCTGACCAGTGCAGATGTAACAAAAGCGTTAACCTATACTCCACTGAGCCCAACAGATAAACAAGCCATTGATGGGGAAATCTCAAAGATCAACAAGAGAGAAGAGTATGTAATACATCTTTCGGATTACATCACTGACTATGCAGCAGACAACTCTTCCGTCATACAAACTGTATTAAATGCCATACTGTCCAATAACAGTGTAGTCACCACTGTTGTTTTTCCTAACAGGCTGTTAAATGTATCAGGACTACAACTTCTAAACAAAAAGTCAGTTAAACTGTTAGGTGGTAGACTGAAAGGTATGTCTACAGGTGGACAGTCTGTGCTGATTATAGAAGGTGGTGGTGATATAACAATTGAGGGTATGGAAATTCAAGGAAACAATACCCACAATTTTGGTATTTCCTCCTCTGGGGTAGAAGGCCTACGCATACTTAATTGTAAGCTTAGTCTATTCCGCACTAGTGTGGCCAATGTAGATACAACCGCTGCTGTATACTTGGGTTCTGGTTGTAAGGATGTATTAATCCAAGGCAACAAACTTACAGATGTGCAAGCTACGGGAGCGGACGCCAATGGGGATGCCCAATCTTCAGTAGGTATATGGGTAGACCCGGGTACTGGCACCTCTACTGTTAGATTTGTGTTCAGCCACAACTACATTCAGAATATAAAGGGCCCAGCCACTGGAACTATACCAGCTCCTGGTATGCAATCTAATGCAGATGGCATCAAAATAGCAGGGGAGGTTAAAACCAATGTGCAAGGGGTTATATCTAGTAACACATTTACCCTCTGTGAAAAACGGGCTGTTAAGTGTCAAGCGGATGGTGTAGATATACTCAATAACAGAATTAGGTCCGAAGGACTTGTTAAGCCATTCTCTGCCATCAGCGTCTATGGGAACTACTGCTTGATTCAGGGTAATAATATCCTAGCTGGTGGAGTGGTATTCGACAATATTATTGAGATACAGTCCGGTATAGGACTACACATACTGGATAACACAGCTGTCAATTGGAACACTGATTACGAGACCAGTAATGGCGTACTTGTGATATCGGCTGTCAACCTAACAGGCTCCTATTCCACAGACATTAAAATAGCAAGGAACAACTTTACCAATGTAGGCAATGGTGTACACCTAACAGGTAACACAAACATAGATGACATCTCTATAGAAAGTAATAGAATGTCCCAGTTGTCTGCAAGCTTTATTAAATTACTGAGTGGGTCCACGGCTGCCATGCACAACCTTAGGGTTAGAGATAATGTATTGTCTCAGCTAGGACAGTATGTAATCAACATGCCTAACTCTGCCTTGAAGTCCTGTGTTGCAGAGGGTAATATATATCAGTCAGTGTGGTATAAGTTTGTTCCTGAAACCTTTGATAAATATTTGTCAAGTTATGTATTTAGAAACAACTGGAAAAAAATGTTTTATACTGATTCTTCTGGGCACTTGGTACAATTCAGGGACCCCGACTATATAAGCGGTATTGCCTATTTTACCTATGACTCTTCTGATGGGTCAATGTCTGTGGGTAGTACCGGAGATCAATTCCAAGCCATCTCTTGGAAGGTGGGGGACAGACTGACCCCTAACAGCAAAACTACACCTGTGTCAGCAGGTAAAATTTGCGTAAAAGGTGGAGTTATTTGTACCATCCCTTGGGCTGCCAACACTCAATATGTGCCTGATGGTATGAATAACAATCTAAGGTATACTCCAGCAGGTGGGGTTTATCAATGCCTACAGGGAGGTACATCCGGGGCCACCCCTCCAACAGGCACTGGAACTAACATAGTGGATGGGACAACTCTATGGGCCTACATTGGAGAGCTGGCAGCTTTTACTGACTACGGGGTTGTGGGTGACGTGTCCTACAGAACAGATCGTTCAGGTAAAGATGTAAATGGGGTGTTCACTACAATTACCTATAAGAGACCAAATGGTTCTACTTACAAAACCAGTGTGCTGAGTGGGGGCACTTCTCCAAAGTACAACACTAGGACAGAAACTTACTATGATGAGGCTGGAAATGCGGTGCGAACCAAAATGTTTAGTTTGACCTACGATGGGGATGGAGACCTCATAGCTGAGGTGCCAGTAAACTAGAAGGGTCCTTGTGGCCCTTCTAATTTTTAGGAGGTAATCTATATGAACATACAGCAACACTTTGGTTCAGACCTTACACTGCATTCTCTGGGCCCTAAAGTGATAGAAGAAAGAAAACGTGGTAAACCAAGTTCTTCGGGTGCTTTATCTGTAGCCTCTCTAAACACCGAAGTAGCTTCCTTGAATAGGGTGTCAGTCTCTAGGGATAGGAGGACTGTAGCCTTGGTTGTTGGCACTGTGTCCAGGGTTGATGTTTACAAAAGACACCGTATCAACCCTAAATTTTATATGCCAGTGTCTGTACCCATTGTAAATGGTATATCTAACTTTTCAATGGCCTTATCTGCTGATGGCTCATTTCTAGCCATGCAAGATGGGGCAAATCTACAGATAATTGATGTGCATTCTAACCCAGCTAAAACACTTATGAGTGTGCTAACGGGACCTAGTACTGTCTTGGATTTTTCCCCAGATGGTAGTAACATAGTCTTGAAAGACAACACCACTCCTACACAGCTAAAGATAGTCAAAATTGATGGTGGCAGACTATCTGATGAGTTTGTAGTTAAAGACTTGGCAGGGGGCATTACATGCGCCTGTTATTCGCCAGATAACAGGTTTTTAGCTGTAGGGCTGGATAAAGCCCCCTGGGCAGTAATATACTACAGATCCAATAATAGCTACAATGAGACCAGCAGCACATTGCCCTTTGTTACTGGTATAACCTGTTTTGCTTTTACAGGGGATAGTCAATATTTAGCCTGCGGGTCTACTACCACCGCCAATATTACTTTATTAAAGGTAGATAACAGTAGATATGGGGCTTTTTATCTAGCCTCTACAGCAAACATAGATGTAACTAGGGATTTAGACTTCACACCTGATACGCAGTGGTTGGTATCTACAGCCCACAGAGCATCCTCAGCCCCCACGTACACAGTAGCCAGAGTAGGACCAGCACTACGATACAGGTCTGTGTTGACCAGTTCTGCAGGTTCTTTGAAGATTAGCGCGGATACGGACAGCAGAAGCATAACAGTGTTCCATAATAATCACTTTCTGCTAGGATGCACCACCCTCAATTTGGCAGGACAGTCAGAAACTTTTGCTATAGAGGGACATGCAAGAACCATAGGTGATATAGAAGTTGTCACTGCTGAGAAAGTAAATGTTAAGATGCTGGGTTATGACCCAACCTCTATGACTAATATAGGTACAATTTCAGGTCTCACAGCCAGAACTGATGATGTTAAGTTTATTGATGCTAACTACTTAGTGACCGCAAATGGTGGCAGTACGACTTTAAATCTACTTAAAATATTAGGGAATTCCCCTTATATAGGAATAGTAGGCAGCTATACCCTGGATGCTAAGTGGAGATTGGCAGTCTCCAAAGATGGCCGTACCATTGCGTATACTGCCTCTACAGCGGTCTTTTTTGCTACTAAATCCGGAGAAGCCCTTGTGGCACAAGGGTCAATTGAAGGGTCTTCTCAACCTTTAGGGGTAAGTTTTTCCCCTGATGGCAATCTCGTGGCCATAGCATGGGCTGGAAATAGAGTGACCTTACATGCCAGGACTAATGGTAGTGCGTGGTCCGAAGTCTCAGCGATGAATACAGGCACAAATCCCCCAGTAGCCATAGAGTACTTTGACACGGGCTTAAATATAGCATATGCCACCTACAACACTGTAGTCCTATTGAAGGTTAGAGGCTCAGAACTGTATCTTGCCAATTCTTTAACTTTAACGGCCACAGATCAAGTTGCTGGTGGTGAGCCTAATATAAAGGACCTAGCAGTGTCCCCAGATGGCAAATATATAGTAGCTTCATCAGCCCGCACTCCCTATGTGCACCTTTTGAGGAGGACTGAGAGTGTAGGTAATGAAACATTAACCCAAGTATCTACTTACGTGCATTCGCAAGCAACTTATAGGTCAAGCTTCACCCCAGATGGTAGATTTCTACTGATAACTACTGTGGGAGGAGCCCACTCCTTGATAGTACTTAGGAGACAGGGAGACGCTTTGTCTCTTATGTATACGCACAAAGTAGGTACTGGTACATTGGCTATTGGGGCCTTGGGAGGAGCCGTTATGTACGGAAATAATTTTGCCATAGGTCTTGACTCCAGTCCATATTTTCAGCTAGCCAGTGGCCCTGGAGCAATCGGGTCTATAACCCGTTTAATTGAGTACAATGGTGGGAGTTATATACAGGTGGATGATAATTTTTTAGCATAGAAAGAGGTGATTATGATGGATTTGCAAAATCACAAAATACTACGCAAGCAACTGGTCAATGGACTCTCCGTGGTTGCCAACAATCAAGCTGGGTATCAAACGACCATGTCTTCAACAGCTACGGTCCTGGGGGAGAGCACAGCAGCTGATGGTACAGTATCCTGGGTGGAAAACTCAGGTTCTGTGTCCTTTGCTATAGTGTCTAACAAGATGTATAAACCGAATTACTTATATTTAAGGCCCGCCGCTACAGTGGATTCCAATAACACAACAGGACAGAAAACTTTGGCTGTGTCTCCTGATGGTACTTTTTTTGTCACGTATACCACTCATAATATCAAAGTGTATACAATAGAAAGCCATACAGGACAGGCAGAGTTGTATCAGGATATTGCTGTGGAATCTGATATCCAGGTATTAGCCCTATCCCCAGATTCCACCTATATGGCGGTATCCGTTATATCTGGAGGTTCCTATTTGGTTCTCCTGTATAAAAGGCAAGGGGCCACATTTATACAGACTGGATCGTTATTATTGCAAGCTAACGTGGTGAATCTGTTCTTCAATCTCACGGGCAGCAAAATAATAGCTTTGTCCAGCACAGGGGCCTTTATCATAACCCGTAGTTTCGATACTCTTAATGTCAATGCCCCAAATACCGTACCCGGTATACAAAAGATAGCTAAAATAAAGCATAATTCTAACTTCACTGACTTGTATATTGGCATTAAGGGTATTTCTCCACAGTATGTTGTGGCTCTGGACCTAAATGGCACCACTCTATCCAATGAATTAGAACTTCCAGCAGATGGTACGGTGGTGGATTTAGATGTGTCCCCGGATGGGTCGTATATATGTGTGGTAACCAGTGGAGTATCACAGGATGTGCACCTTATACGCAGAGCCTCAAACAATCTTCTCACTAGAGTATCTAGTGTATCTAAATTGCCTAATCAAACCATAAAGTCCTGTTATTGGTCTCCAGAGGGTACTACACTGTTGATGGGAAAAGTTGGTACTGGTCAACCATTACACTTGTACGACCGAATGGGTGACTTGATAGTGGTAGGCATCCAACTGACCCCAGAGGTGTCTTTTACTTCTTCCACCTACTCTCAGGCAGTGTTTATGTTAGATGGTGCCAATGCAGTAGCCGTATATAATGACACCACTACTGGCAATCACATAACAAAGACCATGCATAATGAGTCTTTAAATAAATCCACTCTACCTGTGATGCTGAATTTTAGGGGCCATAGATACAGATTAATAGAGGACTTAAGTTTACGCTAGTCTGAGAGGAAGAGGCCACAAAGACTTATTTTTATAAAATAAACATCTAAGGAGGTGCCCAAAATGGCTATATTTTGGGGAGAAAAGGAAGAAAACACAAATAGATTAAAGGTCATATCCATATGCTACACCATGAACGACCCCATCGATGAGGAATGGCACCAGATAGACAAAATACCAGACCCTCCAGAATCCCGAACAGGAGAAATCCCTGTAATGTACTATGATCTGGTAACTAAGGAATTTACATTTGACTACATTCCCAGACCCTTAACACCAGAAGAAGAAAAGGATAAACAAATTAAGGAATTACAAGATTTGCTAAACCATGCCACTGACTTGTTGGTTGAAGGAGGTATGCTGTAATGGATGAAAGAAAACTAGCCCTATATAAGTGGATGGTAGAGGTTGGTAAAACCACTATAGAAAAAGTCCCCGAACCCTACCGTGAAGCGCTAAGTCAAGAACAGGAGGAAGAATAACCATGTCTTTGACCTTAAAAGAGGTATTGGCCAAGTCTGAAAAAAGGGTTGCTCTTCTTAACCCTGCTGTTGCTGCTGCAACAAGAAAACTGATAGAGAATTGCTATCGCAGAGGCGTTATGATCACTATTGTTCAGGGTTTAAGGACTATAGCGGAGCAAAACGCCTTGTACAATCAGGGCAGGTTTGGCAATCCTGGACCTAAGGTAACAAATGCTAAAGGTGGCACTAGTTATCATAACTATGGCCTAGCTATTGACTTTGCTTTGCTTAGGCCAGATGGAAAGAACGTATCTTGGAACACCAAAGAAGACATGGATAAAGATGGCAAGGCAGATTGGATGGAAGTAGTAGAAGAAGCCAAAAAACTGGGATTTAAGTGGGGAGGAGACTTTAAGTCTATAGTAGATATGCCTCACTTTGAAATGAGCTTTGGTTTATCTACAAAACAGTTGTATGCAGGTAAGAAACCTACCCAAGCCCAGATTCAGGAAGTGATTGCCAGGGTAGGTGGAGTTAACATAACTAAGGAGGAAGAACCCATGACTAAAGAAGACGCTGCAAAGGTTAAAAAGCTAGAGGACACTGTAAAAGAGCTAGAAAAAACTGTAAAGGAACTGACCGAAAAATCTAAAACTGATGTCCCCGGATATGCAAAAGAGGCAGTAGACTACTTTACAACCACCAAGCCTAAACCTATGCTAGACACCCCAGAAGGTGGCAGTTCTGATTTCTACAGGATACTTACAATTTTATACAGGATACTTAAATCTACCAACCTAATCAAGTAAGTATCACAAATAGGTGCCCTCTATGAAAAATGGAGGGCACCTATATTTCTGACTTTTCCTGTATTTTCCTGATAATTTAATTTTGTCTAAACTACTACTTGCAGGGAGTGTTCACATATGTCCTATCCGAGTGCTATTAGAAAGGAGGGGGAACTGGTCATGCACTATTTGGATCAACTAACTGATGGCTTTGGGTGGAAGACTTTAGTTAGTTTAGCAGGAACTCTGGTCACAGCAATAAGTGGCTTTTACACAGACATGATATGGGGCTTTTTAACTTTAGTGGCCTTAGATTTCATATCAGGTATATTGAAGTCACTCAAAAATAATGTACAGATAACTAGTAGACGATTAAGGGATTCAGTGGTGAAGCTAGCTGGCTATCTGATACTGGTCGGAGTGGTAATCCTGCTATCCAAACATGATGATAGTTTGGCCCCCGTTGTTACCTGGGTGTACTACTATTTTATGTTCACTGAGGGTAAATCAATTTTAGAAAATGTGCAAGAAATGGGAGTCAAGATGCCTCCATTTCTAATACCTCTTGTATCCAAGAAGATTAAGGACACAGAGGAAGCAGCAAATGCTACTTCTACTGAAGAGGGCACTAATCATAAAAAAGAAGGAGAGGACAAAGATGCAAAACCTAATTGACGCAGTGGCCAATGTAGCCATTGAAATCTTGGTGCTATTGTTGCTTTTCTTGGGGTCTGCTGTGGCCTTGAAAGCGAAAGAGTGGTACCAGGTTGTTAAACAAAAAGACACCTTAGGAATCTTGGACTTGATCACAGACAGAGCAGTTGAGTATGCGGATCAGGAACTAAAAGGTGCAAAGGGTCTAGAGAAACGCCAGTTTGCCTTAGATTACACTAAGAAAATTCTTCTTGGTATGGGCATTAAGATGACCGACGAACAGATACTTGCTGATATCCAAAACGGGTACAACAAGTGGAAGCAAGCAAACAACGATGCTGTTGAAGAGCCTCCGCTCGACATCGAGAACCTAGTCAAATAAATACAGATTCTACAGTTAAAAACCCTTGGAATAAGTTGTCCAAGGGTTTTTGTATGCCCTGTTTTCCAGCGGAATTTGCCTAGCATGACCCTAGTAACTAGAAATTTCCTCTGTCTGGTGGGTAGGTGAAAAGTAGATTTAAGAAGCTTTATTTTAATAAGACGAAATGGAGGTGGTCACAATAGCTACCATAGAGATAGGAAACATTCATTCCAAACTATTGGATGCTAATATATCGGCCTTAGTGGCAGTAGACACTAGGCTTGCGGTAATGACTCCTAATTGTAACTTTTCTGCTGCTTATAAGTCTGGTAAATGGGATGGGATGACCCGTTTTTTTAGTGTGGCTACTAAAAAGTTCCCAAGTGGCCTGTTGTCTCAAGTAGCCAAGGCCCTAGATAAGGCAGGGGAGGCCTACACCATCAAGGACACCCGGACACCCTTAGGGTATGTATTGCCAGATTCAATAACCTTACATGATCCTAATGGGGACATTACTTTGCGGGACTATCAGTATGACTCTGTTAAACAGGGCCTGGAGGCCACAAGAGGGGTAATAAACGTAGCCACAAATGGAGGTAAAACCGAGATAGCAGCAGGGATTATCAAGTGCATCCTACCTAAGCTGCCAGAGGGCAAGAAAATACTATTCTTCACCCATTCTAAGGAAATCTTTTACCAATCTCATGCCAGATTGGAAAAACGCCTACAGATTCCAGTGGGATTGATAGGTGATGGGAAATGGGAGGAAAAGCCTGTAACGGTAGTCATGATTCCTACCATTTCACAGTATCTATCTGTACCTAAAACCTTGCCTAAAAATGCCAAAAGGACCAAGGCAGAAAAAGAAATAGCTTCAATTGGAAAGTCTAACCCAGAAAGGGTTAGAGAATTACGTGACTGGATAACCGAGTTCGATAAGACAGAGTGGGAAAAAATCAAGGCCAACGTAAAGAAAACAAAGACACTATTCAGTAGTGCTGTAGCTTTTCTGGCCGATGAAGTACACCATGCATCATCAACCACCTGGTATGATGTATTCATGAAATTAGAAAATTGCTACTACAGATTTGGTTTGACTGGCACAGTAGATCAGAGTGACAAGATAAATACCAATAGGCTATTTGGATGTACCGGACGCATAATATCCAAGATTTCTAACCAATTCCTAATAGATAATGGATTCTCAGCCAAACCTACTGTTAACATGATTGATACTAGCATAGATGAGGTCTTTGGCGACTACAGAAGCGCCTATGAAGAGGGTATAATATACAATGAGACCCGAAACAACGCTTTCGCTGCTATCATATCAGAGAGAGCAGAATCTGGGAACCAGTGTTTAATTATAGTGAATGAGACCTCTCACGGGGAAGAGGTACTTTCTATATTGGAATCACTGGGCATAGAAGCTGTTTTCACACATGGAGATAGAAGCACAAAGTTCCGTAATGAGTCCCTAGAAGGATTCAAGAATGGTGATATAAGGGTGCTCATATCTACCTCAATCCTGGATGAAGGTGTTGACGTGTCTGGAATTAACTGTCTATTTCTTATGGCGGGAGGGAAATCAATGAGACAGTTATTGCAGAGAATAGGACGTGGACTGCGTAAGAAAGAGGATGGCAGTGGAGTAGAGGTGTTTGATTGCCTGGACTTGCACAGTAAGTATCTGGCAGAACACACTCTTGAACGTTACAATACCTACAAAGCCGAAGGATTTACTGTGGTGAAAATGGAAGTGTGAACTGGGCCTAGGACTTTCCTAGGCTTTTTCATGTTAAAAAGTCTAAAAAAGACTTATAAATACTCTTTTTAGTCTTTTATTTC
>RCUE01000017.1_pt1 | contig 141504 bp, 122 predicted proteins | sample 2166111 | NCBI WGS metagenome assembly RCUE01 (sample SAMN09930795, study PRJNA488358) | compost metagenome | feature: garden; material: soil; isolation source: compost soil in phenylacetonitrile-enriched culture | place: Germany: Experimental Botanical Garden Goettingen | collected 2016-01-27 | reverse complement strand
TTGACTTTAATTATATGTGGGGAAAATCTACACGTCAAGTGCAGCATGGCGCAACATCAGTATTTAGTTGCCTTTAAGTTTTATAAAGCATTAAAGCACTTCCGTATTGAGAAAGTGGTTAATAGGTCTAACGTTGTTTTAGTGTATCTATTTTATGGTGTATATAAAGAGGGGATATTTTAAACAGCTTTAAGAAGTCGAGTAGGAGCGTCGAATTTAAAAAATAGAAACAAGCAATCAAAGCTTATTGTGAACAATATCCTAAGATTAGCTATGCTTTTAATGGTGAGCTACATACAAGTATTTTTAACATGTGGATTCAGTTGAAAGATGGAACTGTAAAATGTTGTGAGGTTAAATATGAATTCGAGTTAAATCCCGAATCCGCGTAACTCCCGAACATTGAAACAAATAAAGGCACAGAAAATTTGGTGCGATAATAACGGGATTATACATGAAGTTGTTACAGACAAAGATCTAAGAAAGAACCACTTAGAATTGGAAAATAAATTAAAGGTTATTGTCGGGTGATAAGAACATTATCTCATTAATTGCTGCGAAAATCGCGGCTTTTTTATTTTATGGGATAAAGTTCTTGTCAAAACCAATTGACAAGAACTTTATCCTAATACCGATTTTGACAAGAATATTATCCCATTCCCAACGAACCAATCATCGAAGGTTTATATTTTAACAGCTTTTTTTGTTTATTGGTACAAGTAAGTGTTCGGAGTCGACAACAAAAACTTGTACCTGTTGCTGAAAGGACAAGAACATAGTGTCATTATTGTTTGGTATTTACCTAAACAGCTTAATTCGGCTTATGCGTAAGAAAAGTGGTCGTAATAAGTTGCTTTTCCAACAACTTCCTTAGCAGTATCATAAAGATTATCATAATGCAGAAGTTCAATATTTTGTTCCGTTTTTGTACGACGCTTAGTTCGGTAAGCCTTTTCGTTAAAGTCTGTCCGACGACCTGCAACAACGACGATATGGATTCTCGTCCTGTCGGGTACCATAAATTCTAAAGGTAATTGTTGTGCCGCGTTCTTGTACTTTAGAATAGCTTCTTGAAAAGATGTATAGTACGATTCGAGCCAATCAGACCAGTCTTTTACTTGACGAATACCCTTTCTGAAAGCGTCACCTAAATCACCGTCACTTAAAGTGATTTTCCCTTATCGTGCTTCTAACTCTACAAAGACAACTTCATAACCGCCTGAATTTTTTCCGATTATCAAGAAAAATCAGCTTGGATAGTAGTACCTAACTTAAACTCTGGAAAGATGAAGGCATCGTGATGACCAAAGTTATAATTTTGTAAAATGGAGGCGATTATGAAATAGGCTTTATTCTCTCGGACTCAATTTAAAACTGTTCTCTCAGGCGTTCCGGGAATATTTCAGCATTTTTTTTCGCATAAGTAGTAAAACATTTAGACCAAGAGTGAATGGCGATTATCGGGTCGCTATTGTTTCGGATAATGGAACTGCTGGCCATGGATTCTCAATAAAAGTAAGATCTCTTTAATTAGTGTTGCCCTCTAATTGAGGGCTTTTTTCTTTAATCATTCATGATGTAAGGATTTGGACCATTATACAACTAATCAAAGAGAGGATATCCCAAATATGAAAAAAATAATTGGAAACTTACTTATTTCCATCTTATTATTAATATGGTTTGTGACGCCTGGATATAGTTATGCTGAACAGTCTCATCAATATAACTATGAATCCTTTCAATCTGGAAAAATCCAAGAGCATCAGGATGTTAAGGAGTATATATATATCAGAAGGGATATGAAAAATATTTAAAGTCAAAGGACAAGTTGGATGAGGAAATAATAAATTTATATAATCTAGAAACGATGGCAAGCGATACTACGTCAGATGAGTCTGAATTAGGAATGAATTCAAATAGCGTTTTAGATGATACGTATGGAGAGGAACCCAAAGTCATTAGTGAAAAAGAAGCTGAAATATAAATTTGACAGGAGAGTAACGTTTGTGGAACTTAATTATCGAACCCAAAATAGGTATTGGTATGGGTATGAGAAAGTGTGATGTGGAGCATTGTATTCGCTCATACAGCAATCAATATGATAAATCGGACAAAGACCTACACTATTTCCATTATGTTTTTACGATTGAATACGATTCTTTAGGGAAAATTAATTTTATTGAAGTTGCTTCTCATGCAAAAGATCAGTTCAATTGTTTGTTTAAAGAAATTCATATATTTAATACAAAAGGAGATGAACTAGTCAAGTTAATCGATATAATATCTCCTTACGACCGAAATCACCCTGAGATTGGTTGGATGTACTCTTTTCCAGAGTTAGGCTTGTCATTATGGCGTTCAAGAATATTTAATGAGGAAGATACAAAAGAAGAGTGGTTTAAAGAAATGGATGTTGAAGAGCAGGAAGATGAGCTCAGATTTCGTTATTTTTAAACTGTTAGTTTGTTTGACTGCGTATAGAAATTCAGGTTATCATGGCTTTGCTAATTCAATGTTAGCAGAGCCTTTTTTTGAATTGGTTGCGGAACGTAAGTTTGTATATAATAGTAACAAAGGAATGATCGCTTTGTTACCAGATATTGAGCGTAAGTTACTTCATAAAGACGTAGAATGCCGTCAATGTGGGAACTGGAGATAAAAACAGGAAGGCCTACTCTTCCTGGTGGACCTGGAACATTATTAGAAGAGTATTTTGAAATCTTTACATGGGTCAGTTAGGATTGTATCAAAAGCCATGTGGATTGCTGAATATCAATCAATATTTTGATCCACTTGTATCCATGTTTTATACTATGGAACGCGACCATTTCATGCAGTCGAAGTATCGTGCTATGGTCATTATAGATAACACTCCAGAAGGGATTCTGCAGCAGTTCTCAATTTATAAGGCTCCTTCTGTCAAAACGTATCTCACCGAACAGCGCACTTGATTATTGAACTTCACTTATTTAAAATTTGTTTGTTAAATAAAACAGCGACAGTCTAGGACATTATTTCGTATTTTTAGGTCAACCAGAGATTTCTGGGTGGCCTTTTTTCTTGGGCGTCATATGATGGCGGTAGCCGAGAGAACGTGGATTTTATTGGGGGCCAACCCCGTCGTGAGAACAGTTTTCTCACTGCCCCCAATGACCATGTTTGAGCTGGTTGAGACAGGGATCCCGTATCACAAGCGAAGCTATGGGGTTGGAATGACGGCAACTTTAAAATTAGGAAGTGTGTTATGGAGCCGGTTGTAGGATTAGATGTGGCTAAAGGAGCCAGAAACGATTGGGAGAATTACTTGATGAATTGAAGGTACTCTCGGGCAGGGAGCCCGTTATTATTTTGGAAGCAACCGGCCATTACCATCGAGGATTAGTTTCCTATTTAATACGTGAGGGGTACAAGCATTTTATAATCAATCCACTTCAATCTAAACGTGCGAGAAACACGCAACTGCGAAAAGTAAAAACCGACGCTGCAGATGCATGGCACTTGGCCGACATGTACTATCGGGGTGATGTAACGCCACATCGTACATGGGACGAGTTGTACACCGAGCTACAGCATGTGACGAGACAACATGAGTTTATAACCTCGATGTATGTTCGGCAAAGCTAAACTCGAGAGCTTTACTGGATCAGATATTTCCTGTGTTTGATAAGGTGTTCGGTAATCTCTTCTCAGCTACAGCCCTTAGAATGCTGCAGAGTTGTCTGAACGACGAGTTTGAAAAGGTAGAATCTATCATTGAGGAACAAACCGGAAAGCTCATTCGAAAGATTGGGTAGGAGAGAAGGCAAATCAGTTGAGACAAGCATTACTTGAATGGGCCAATAATAAAAGGAGCATAACACAAAGCATAGTCCTTATAGGGATGATATCCCTCCTACTTGAGTTCCAGAAGCAATTAAGTAGGCTGGAAGAAACCATGGAGGAAATTTCCGCGACATTACCAGAAGTAGAACTTTTAAATACATTCCAGGAATAGGTGACAAACTTGCTTCGGCGATCATAGCGGAGATCGGAGATGACCGTCAATTTAGGAGTGCAAAACAGCTTCTTGCCTACGCAGGTCTTGATCCAAGTGTCTACAGTTCGGGTAAGTATACGGCCTCTAGAAATCGGATAACGATGAGAGGATCCAAAAGACTTCGAAGAGCTCTATATTTAGCAGTTCAATGCGGGATAATTAATGGAATAAATGGAATATTAAAGATATTAAAGAATTATTATGATATGAAAAGAAAAGAAGGCAAGCCCTACAAGGTGGTTGTGATTGCTTGCGCCAACAAGCTACTGACTCGTTTGAAAAAGAGTTAGCTAGATTGTGGGGGACAAATCTGTGAAGGCATTTCAGTTATCCCCATTATTTTTGGAAGATATCTCAAAGGCTTGTATTGATTATAAAATCGATGGTAAAGATTTTATGAATATAGTTGAAAAAACAATATGACGGGATTTGTTACCACACCTGTGACTTTGAGAAAGCTGTTAACACACTTTAAAAGTAATGGAGAATTTCCGAGAACGAGAAACCAACTATATGAAATAGGCTGTTTAGAGTTGTGCGCGGAACCAAAGCGTAAGATGATAACTGCTCCCTTTAACACTTTCCAAGAGATGCTTTGAGATTGCTATGTTATGGGAGCCATAACGATATTTTGTAACAAGCAATTGACCAGTAAAGGGAACCCTCTTTGTAATAATGACGTTGTTCGATATCCAAAGCTGGAAAATAACTTCGTCAAAAGTATCAGGTATTCATTCGGATGACTTTGAAGAACTGTTACAGACGGCCTTATTTAAGGAGTTAGAGCCAAATAAATTTAGCTGGGCGCATTATAGTTATACGGAATATTTAGCTGCTAGGTATGTACAAGATCAAGAACTAACAGGATCACAAAACAGGGTATGTAAGAGCGGGACTGATTTTTGAAAGCAAAAAAGACGTTCCAGATTAATATCGGAACGTCTTTCTATTGCCCATTCGTTTAACTGATAACAATGGACAGCTTGTAGTTCACGTGTTTATTCAGGTCTACTAAGAACCGATCCATAGTCTTGTTGGAGGGAAACCGGCATTCAAGCAAATAGCAGCTGTCCCCGCTTATTTTGTAGTTTCGGATTACATACTCGGTCTGCGTCCTGATAAAGGATAGGTAAGGCTGATGGGAAAGGTCGTTCGTCCAGATATTAATAAACGCTTGGACCACATAGCCTAGTTTCTCCAGGTCGAGGTCTACTGTATATCTTTTAATGATTCCTTGGTCCTCAAGCTTCGCGACTCTCGATGTGGCAGCCTGCCCGGTCAAATGGACCCGCTCCCCGAGCTCTTTCATCGTAATGCGGCTGTTTTTGGAAAGTTCTTCAACGATTCTCATATCAACATGATCCATCATGGTTTATTCAATCCTTTCAATAATTAATCATACGGCCGAACAACTCGTTTTTTTCGTGCAAATGACGCTGATCCCGGCGAAACGATATAAAATTATCAGGTCGACATCCGCTCGATCAATTCGAATTCCAATACATGAAGGTTAGGCGCGGAATGTCCCGACATGGACAGAATGATAGAAAAAGCGTTCTCCGCCTGCTTGTCAACGGGATAATGTACGGTCGTCAGGTCGAGCAGATGGGCGAGGTCGGTGTTGTCGAATCCGAGTATCGCGACGTCGTCCGAAACGGAAAACCGGCGCATCGGAGTTCGGTGAACACTCCAGCCGCCACATCATCATTTGAGCAGGCGATGGCGTCCGATCGATTGTCTTGTCCTATCCACCATCGGGCGACTTGTTCCTCGTCACGGATGGTGACTTTACCGTGCAAATCGAGGAAGACATGAAGACCTAATTGATATTCTGCCGCAAAATCGCGATAAGCCCTGATTCGTTCTGGCGTGTTCAGACCTTTCGATGAAAAGACATTCATTATGTTACGGTATCACCTGGCGTAAAGATACTCAAGTCCCAGCGTATATACCTGATACTGTTCCCATGAAGACTGAGGGGATTGTGTCGCTCATAAGCCGCTGCCATGTGACGATGGGACCATATTTGTAATAAGACTCGATAACGCTCCATTCATTGCTTCGTTGAATGCAAACCAGAGCGTCCAACTGTCTGCTGCGCAACATTTCAAGTGCTACCAACTCTTTCTCGCTTTCTCCATTCGTGATGAACAGCATAATGTTAAATCCGTATTTTTGTGCGGTCCCGTTAAAAGCCTGAATGAACGAAGAAGACAGCAAAGTATAAGTTCCAACAATCATGCCGATAATCCGGGTCATTCCTTTTTTCAAAGAAGTCGCGCTGGAGTTGGGGACGTAATCCAACTGCTCAATGATCTCCAGCACTTTCTTGCGCTTCGTCTCGTTTACGTAAGGATGGTTGTTGATAACGCGCGATACCTTTACAGTGGAAACGCCGACGAGGCGTGCAATTTCCTGAATATTGGCCATCGTTGTTCACCTCATATCCAGCATAGCATATCTTGGAATTGTCGGCGAAAAGAAGCTTGATCTGTAATGCATTACATAAATTAAGCCGGGAATACACGACAATACAATTTCTCACAGAAGATTTACGTTCTGATTGGTGGAAGGAAGGGAGACTCCCGGTTTAAGTATATCTTTTCCAATCAGCCATTTGATTTGTATATGAATAGGCAGGGGCGATTGGGAATTGATTTTGAACAAGGCCGAGTTTTCCCTAGTCATATGACCTACTTTCTTAGTTGTCTATTGATTTGGACATTTACAATTTAAGGAAGTATCTGTTAGAAATCAAGCCGTACTGTCAGTAAAAAAAGACCAGCATAATAAAGTAAAAAAAGCCAGCTGGCTGTCGTAAGACACATCCGCTGGCTTTTTTTACTTTATTATTTATTATCCCGTATTCATTTGACTGCGCCAAGCTGGCGAAGAATATCACGCATATCGACGTGGGATCTTTTTTCGATAATTTTACCGTCTTTAATCCGTAGAAGCATCATCAGGGAAAACCGTATGCTTTTGCTCGTTGCAGGAACACCAGCAAACGGGCTGCCAGTATGAGTACCTTCGAAAGTGAAATAAGCGGCTACGAGATCGCCTTCAGCCACGATGGCTTCAAGAGGCATTTTAAAACCAGGAAAGGCGTCGAAATTCTTCTTTTCTGATTCGACAAGGCCCTTCACGCCCAGAAAAGGTGTATCAACCTGTGCGTAAAATACAAAATCTGGATGGCAAAACTTGTTCAGCTCTTCGTATCGCTCTTGTTCGATCGTTTCATAGAAGAGGCGTACCAGTTCCTTGTTAGTCTCAATTGACATCATTGTCCTCCTGCTTTTGCTTTAGTTAGAACGAGTAGGATTCGCCGTCATTCGGTACTAGGACGTTGAAAGAAATCCCTTTTTCATTGGCGAAACTTTTCAGTTCTTCTCTGGACAGATTCCAGTGGTTGACTGCTTCCATATGGACGCAGATAATTTTAGCATTTGGAGCCGCTTTGTGAACCTCGTAGACGTCGTCTTTGTTCATGATGAGTGAGCCACCCTGATGGAATTGGTTGTCCCCTGAGTTCACGACGATAACTTCCGGCTTGTGTGTATCGATGACTTCCTGAACGGCATCGTACCATACTGTATCGCCTGCAACGTAAAGTGTTTTTTCATCATGTTGTTTGAAAATGACGCCGCACACGAGGCCGGCCATTTTCAGAATTTCGCCACGGCCGTGTTCACCTTTGGTTTTAATCAGTTGAATGCCTTCAAAGATCGTATTTTCCGTCAGAGCTTCTACATTCACGAAGCCGTCGGCGCGAATAGCCGCCGCATCTTCCTCATTTTGCGAGAATAATTTGATACCCTTAGGCAATGCTGCTTTTGCAGCATCATCCCAGTGGTCGAGATGCAGGTGGGTTACGATGACCGCATCAATGTCTTTAACAAGGCTGTCAATGGATACGGGAAGTTCGATCAGTGGATTGTTTTGATCCTGTCTGGCCGAGTTCGGGAATGGAGGAAGAGAGCCTTTGTCGCTCAGCATGGGATCGACCAGAAATTTTTTGCCCGCATATTCGACAATGATTGTTGCGTTTCGGATTTGTTGAATGTTCATGATTTATTGCTCCTTTTCGATATTGAATTGTTAGCCTTACTACATTTATATTGTATACAATCTTTTTTTAAGGATACATAAATAAAATCAAGTCTTTTAGGCATATGACTTGAAAAAGTGAAAAAATGAATTTACGATTCTGCCGAACCGCTCATAAATGGATAATCTTGCACTGTTTTTCGAAGCGAGAAGGCTTGACAAGGTAGGCGCCAAGCTCTATGTTAAACAAATGATTAGTTAACTAGTTAACCATTAAAAGGAGGAGTTGAAATGGATCAAGCAAAAATAACATTACATATGGTTTGGAACGGAGACAGAAGTGGAGGCGGTGAATCGAATCCAGTTACCTGAAAACAGAAATTGCTGTACCTCAAGTTTTCGGAGGCAGCATGGAAGTCACTGAACCGAAAGATTGCTGGAGTCTTCCGCCGCGACTTGCTTCATGATGACTCTGGTCGGCCTGCTTGAATCGAGAAACGTCACTACCGAGAGTATAAAGATGTTCCGAGTTCACCATTTCCAAGGAAGTAGGAATCAAAATCACCCATTATCCGAAGATTGTTCTGCCAGTCGGTAAAACGGAGGAACAGATCCAATTGACGAATCGCACGATCGCCGCAACGGACAAAAACTGCGAAGTTGGAAACCTGTTGAAACAAGCCGGCGCCCGGATTGTAATTGAAAGCGAAGTTTCCATCGCTTCGCAGAACGGTTAATCAAAAGGTAAACGGACTGTTCAAACAATCGCAATTTGGTTTGTCTGTGTAGAGGAGGACTTGAGCATGATAAAAGAAGCCCAAGAACTGAATACCATCGAGGGCGTCGATGCCTTTCTCGGAGAACACAAATTAAGCTTTTTGTACGTATCGACGCCGGACTGCAGTACCTGTCTTGCCCTGCTATCCAAACTGAGTGAGCTATTGGCCAATTATCCGTTGATCGGCTTTGGACATATCGATGCAAACAAAGTCGAAGAGGTGGCGGAACGGTTTTTAATTCTGGCTGCTCCAACTATGCTCCTAATGATCGACGAGCGAGAATATTTGAGAGAAGATCGTTTTGTTCGCTTCGGACCTTTGAAAGAAAAGTTGGATTGCATTTACGAAATGTATAACAGTTAACAAAACAATGGAGAGAATTAAAATGACAGTTGGACATACTTTATTTAGTACTTCTTTATCAAATTATTCTAAGTTCGATAAGCTATTTTTATCAGCGTGAGGTTAAATGATCATTTGAGTCAGAAATGATTTCAGACTCAAAGATGTATTCGAAAAAAGCGTCTATTAGAAGGGTGATTACCAACAAGCTTACAGTTAAAATCAAAAACCGGGGCGATTTTTGGATTGAAAACGGCCACTAACGAAAATATTAAGGCTAAGGTACTTATAAAAAACGAAGCTATTGAATTATTTAAGCTAGACATTATTTTAGTGCTATTCATAAGAAATTTAAAGCTATTTTGATTTTTTTTAAGAATATACCCAGATTCGAGTTTGTAGAATTTTGGCATAAATTGGATATTTACATAACTGGAATAACAATAAACCTATATAGTACCCAATCATCCACAACTTTGCTATATCCGTATGAATCCTTAGAGGACGTATGGTATCCCTGTTAAAGGGGAGACGATGTATGCGTATCTGTGTCCTTGCTTATTCTGGGAGATGAGTATTCCGCTCACCCACCAGTATAGCTCCGATATAGCCTTGTATGGATAGACGTTCCCCACGCGAAAAATGAAGGCAACTAAAGCAGCGAATGTTGGCTCCAGTACTTACATTAATCCTAATTGTACAAGGAACAATATACTTTAGTGACATCGACTGGGTGATGAAGTATAAAGCGCTACAAACCAGACTGAGAGCCCAAATAGCCAACCAGCCGTCTAAAGTAAGGGGAAACACTCTTTGCCTAATCTGATATCAGATTGCTTTATTTTATACAAGTAAAACAAACAAGAAAAGTTTTGAAATCTTTCTTGCTTGTTTTACTATAATTTATTTTATCTGATAGAAAATACTATGCTTTAATCATTGTTTGACGAATCCAATTTGCCAGTGTGGTTAACTGAAGTTTGGTTTTAATGCTCTGGTCGACCTCTTGATACAGCGGAAGATGATCCGTATGCTCATAAATCCACTGATATACCTCTTTTAGACCAGTAGCTGTATCTTCCCCTAGAAATGGGCGTATACCCGCTTCGAAGCTATCAAAAGGCAAGGAGACAAAGCTTATATTTTCACCCAATGCATCACTAAATGTCTCAGCCAATTGTGAACCGGTGAGAGCCTCCAGGCCTGGTGCCGGTATAATACTTCCTGCAAGTTCAGGATGTCTTAAAGCATAGTAATGATATTGCGCTGCATCATTGATGTTAATCCACGAGATAGGTTTATCTGCAGGCACTGGATAGGATAGTACCCCATTATTCAGTGTCCCTGGAATCAAGAAGTTCTCCATGTAAGTAATCGGTTCCACAATAATAAAGGGCAGGCAGCTCTGCTTTACTTCATTTATGATTTCGCGTTTTATTTCCAGCCCTGCCGATTCGGTAATTAGATCAGGAACATAAATACTTGTATTGACAACAAACAATTTTACGTTTGCTTTCAAAGCTGAGGCAATAGCGTTTTTAGTATACTGTCTTAATTTGTCCAGGTTAAACTCGACAGGGAGGTTCAGGAATACTCTGTCAACACCTTCATGTGCTTGATGTAGCAGTTCAACATCAGCCAAATCTCCAATAAAAGCTTTGATTCCTTGACCCCTCAAAACTTTTGCAGTTTCTTCGTTACGAGTCACTGTCCGAACCTCAAAACCATCTTGGACGAGTAATTTCGCGACTGCACCTCCTTGTGTACCAGATGCTCCATATACTAAATATCGTTCAGTATTCTTCATAATTATGAACAACTACCTTTCAATGAGTATTTTTGAATGCTTATTGAATACTAAGTAGTACTCAACGTGTGTTCCTAGGTTAACATTCTGAACTCCGTAATGTAAGTACGCACATTATTGATATGAAGTATCTTCGGAGATACTGAGGGATCAGGAGAGAAGTACTAAAAGTCTTTGAAGAAAGAAAATAGGGAGTTAGTTAATAATTTGTATGGAGATACGCGGCTAAAAGCAGAGGCGTTGCCAATTACATGATGATGAATAAGCTAAGTTAAGAATTATTCATCTTGAACTTAGCTTAGAAAAAATTATTAATATATAAGTGTAAACTCCCATTATGGAATGTTGGAAGTGCAACCTATTCCATATGATTTAATCCCCAGTCTTCCAATTGTGAAAGAATTATAGTCAGACTTTTCCCTTTTTCTGAAAGTGAATATTCGACCTTAGGTGGTACTATAGGATAAGTAACGCGATTAATCAGGCCCGAATCTTCAAGCTCTCTTAGCTGCCGTGTTAATGTTCGATGGGTTATGGGCGTAAGCATTTTTTGCAATTCATTGAAACGAATGGTTTGATGAGTCATTAGCCGATATAATATCAAAAGTTTCCATTTCCCTCCAATCAAACTCACAGCAAACTCTACGGGACAACGATCATTTATTCTAATAGACTCCAAGTCTCTAATACCTCCTTGAATGTTGATTACTAATAATTTTGAAAGAATTTATAACATAAGTCGCTTATTTTGTGTAAGTATATCATTTGGTCTCGGTTTGACCAAGTAATCTTATTTTTCAAGCATTTACATCTCTGAACATTATCTGGTCACTCCCGGAACGTTAAATTACGATTAGAGTGACAGACCATTATTTTCAAATACTGATTTTCAAATTAACTTAAAGCGTTGCTCATGCAATTGTGAATCATCTTGGATAAAGAAAAAGCTGCATACCAAAATAGGTGTACAGCTTTTTCTATTTTATGAGGCTAGTCATCGTTTCGATCACTCACTGAAAGGAGCTGCTCGTTATCTTTGATATGATAAAGTTCGTTTTCTACTCGTATTCACCTCAAAGTATAGCCGAAAAGCAATTCAATCATTAAAAGAGACTGAGACAACTGCGTAATAACAAAAGAGTGGAAGCTCACGAAGGACATTTAATGCTAGTTTACAATTAACATATTAGTGCTTATTCCACCGAAGATGAGTGACTAGCTTTATGGGATATGTGATGGTAAATCTAAAAATATCTACTTACTTCCTTAGCCACTCTAATCCAATTGTGAATTTCATTAAGATAAGATTATTCATAAGTTTGATTTTTTTAGAGAGAAGTTTGACATCGAAATCGTTATATCGTAATATTACAATATAACGATAACAACGGGGGGATGAATTTGAACACCACTACTTTTGATAGTAACGATTTAAAGCAGTTTGACGAACCTGCTAATCTACTGAAAGCTTTGTCTCACCCGATTCGCTTGTGCATTGTACGTGGGCTGATGCGGAAAAAGAAATGTAATGTTTCATATATGCAAGAATGTCTTGGCCTTCCGCAATCAACAGTCTCTCAGCACTTGCAGAGGCTACGCAGTACAGGCATTGTCGCGACCGAGCGCAATGGACTTGAAGTGAATTATGTGATTGCCGACCCAAGGATTGAACAGGTTGTAACTATTTTATTTGGAGAGGACGATTGTGAATCATGAGCAAAAAAGTACTAATTGTTGGCGGTGTAGCAGGTGGTGCTTCCGCAGCTGCACGCCTGCGCCGTTTGGATGAAGATGCCGAAATTATTATATTTGAGAAAGGACCATATATATCATTTGCCAATTGCGGACTACCTTATTATATTGGCGGCGCGATTGCTGACCGCGAGCGTCTGTTGGTACAAACACCTAAAGGCATGGCGGATCGCTTTCGGATTGATGTGCGTACGAAGAGCGAGATCATTGCTATCGATCCACACAATCGTACGGTTCAGGTACAAAACCATGAACGCGGTCAATATGAAGAAAGCTATGACGAGTTAATTCTATCACCAGGTGCACGTCCGTTTATTCCCGATATGCCAGGAAAAGATCATCCGCTTATTTATACAGTTCGTAGTATACCTGATATTGACCGTATTAAGGAACAAATAAATTCGTATAACAACAATTCTACGATCGTTATAGGTGGTGGATTTATCGGTGTCGAAATGGCAGAAAATTTAAAGGAAGCAGGCCTAGATGTGACGCTGGTCGAGGGCAATGAACAACTATTGGCTCCATTTGACGCTGAACTGGCAGCGGCACTGGCACAGGAAATGGAGCAGCATGGCGTAAAGCTGCTGTTTTCGCAGCGTGTTCAAGGATTCCGTTCACTTGAGCAGGGCATTGGCGTTGAGCTTATCGATGGTAATGTTCTGTCTGCTGATCTGGTTATTCTCGCGATAGGGGTAACTCCGGATACATCTTTTTTGAAAAATAGTGGTGTTACTCTGGGCACACGTGGGCATATTATTGTCAATGAAGCGTTGGAAAGCAGTGTGCCACATATCTATGCTGTTGGTGACGCCATCGAAGTAACTGATTACATTCATGGAACAAAAACAGCTATTCCGCTTGCAGGACCTGCCAATAAACAAGGGCGAATTGTTGCCGATCGGATTGCCGGACTGAATTCCACATATAAAGGAACACAGGGTACATCCATTATTAAAGTGTTTGGAATGACAGGGGCTGCTACTGGCAGTAATGAAAAAACACTAAAACGTCTCGGTATTGATTATCGCACGGTTATTGTGCATCCTGGCTCCCATGCATCGTATTATCCGGATTCCAGTGCAATTACTCTTAAACTGTTATTTACACCTGATGGTAAAATTTTGGGTGCTCAGGCAGTTGGTTATGATGGTGTGGACAAGCGGATTGATGACATTGCCGTAGTCATTCATTTTGGGGGACACGTCAGTGATCTGACAGAACTTGAGCTAAGTTATGCACCGCCTTATTCCTCTGCGAAAGATCCGGTTAATATGATTGGCTATGCAGCAGAAAACATTATTGCCGGACGTGTGCATGCTTTCACATATGATCAGCTATCTATACGCAAACAGGAGCAATCCATATTGCTGGACGTTCGGAGTGATCTGGAGCACCGCAGCGGGTATATTCCAGATTCGTTATCCATTCCAGTAGACGAGCTTCGTCAGCGACTAAATGAACTGGACTCCTCTAAGGAAATCTGGGTATACTGCCAGGTCGGTTTACGCGGATATACTGCTTCACAAATTTTGCGTCAGCATGGCTTTAACGTAAAAAATTTGAGTGGAGGCTATAAAACATACCGTCAGGCGCAATTTAGGCCCACTGCTTTTTCTAACGAGAACCATGACGACAATGACGGTCAGGACCGTAACGAACAAATGCCTACTGTAAAAGAGACTATTTTGCAGCCGACGGAGCAGGCTTCTGGGCAACCGCTTCATATCGATAATGAACTGAATGTATGCGGCTTAAGCTGTCCCGGCCCGCTAATGCAAGTCAAACATTCCATGGATCAGATAACCGAAGGGCAGACACTGCGCGTAAAAGCTTCCGATCCAGGATTTTACGAAGACGTGAAAGCATGGGCAACTATGTCTGGTTCCCCGCTACTGCAGTTAGAACGTGGTAAAGGCGGAATTATTGAGGCGGTGATTGCAAAAAAGACAGTACAAACTAAATCCTCAACTGTGAAAGCTCCTAATACTGAGTCTTCCAGCACCATGGTTGTCTTCAGCGGCGATCTGGATAAAGCGATTGCCTCCTTCATTATTGCGAATGGTGCGGCTGCAAGCGGACGCAAAGTTACGATGTTTTTTACATTCTGGGGTCTGAATATTATCCGGAAGCATCAGCCTCAGGTGGTATCCAAAACGATGGTTGGCCGCATGTTTGACATAATGCTGCCGCGCGGCAGCCGCAAGCTTAGCATGTCTAAAATGAATATGCTCGGTATCGGACCTAAAATTATCCGTGGCATTATGGGTAATAACAATGTTGCTTCTCTGGAAGAACTCATTCAAAGTGCAGCTGAACAGGGTGTAGAAATGGTAGCATGTCAGATGTCAATGGATCTTATGGGCATTCAGCACGAGGAATTAATGGACCAGATTAAAATTGGTGGTGTTGGTTACTATCTAGGACAAGCGGATCATGCAAACCATAACCTGTTTATATAAGTTGGTATTATACATTGGATTTACTCGGTGACATGTATGGGCATCTGTAGCATAACGATTGTCCCACAGTAACTGTTGAATTAAGGGAGCATCGTTTAATTAAATTTTTATAGGTTGATGAACCTGCAGAAGTAGAGAACGTTGATTCTATTGTAGAAAAATTTATGGTACATATGAGACAGTACCTTTTTTTCCTAAAATAGATTAGTACAACTCAGACAACTCGCTCTTAAGCGGGTTGTTTTTTTGGTTAATTAGATGATCAAATTCCGAAGTAGCCAGTAAGCTGTGCTTTAATCGTAAATCATCTCATTCAATTCTTGAAAACAAATTATAAGCGATATCTGAAAGAATTCTCTAATCAAAGATTCCATGTGAAATTGGTTGGGTAGAGGGGATTACTCTATCTCCGTTATAACATACTGAGGAAATAATAATGAACAAGACCCCATTAGGTACGATGTATTGAACTTTTGTATTAGTGTATTTAGGGGGCCGTATGATGTGTTAAAGTAGTGGTGTCTACCTTTATAAGAAATTATATTAAGAATTAAACAATAAAACTCTGTTTAAACCGATGTTCGGTTGGGACAGAGTTTTTTGCATTCATTTTGTTTTATATCTATTTATCCCAATTTTGTAGAATCTGTAGTGCAGCTCCAGTTACCACACCGTCCTCTCTATAAACTCCTGTAGAAAAGATAGGGTTGTAGTGTGGATAATGATAAATATTCTTTTTAGCAATCTGAGTTGCTGTATCATATACAATTGGGTCTGCATTGATAAGCGCTCCACCTAAAATAACATATTCGGGATGCACAGTATTAATCAGATTAGCAATTCCAATTCCTAAATAGGAAGCTGTCTCAGTGAACAATTCTCTTACCAAAGGATCTTTCTGTTCTAACGCTTTGACAAGGGAAGAGAAAGTAACACATTCAGGTGGTATGCTCGAGAGCGAGCTTTCACGGCCTAATTTAAGCTGAGACTGTGCACGTTCTTCAAGTGAAGGTACGGATACATATGCCTCGAGAGAACCATAATTCCCTTTGTCTCTGAGTCTTCGCCCACCTGCATGAATGATCATTTGCCCGATTGCTCCTTCTGTGTCAGCAGCACCTCTTAAAATCTGCCCTTCAGACATGATTGATGAGCGTATGCTCACTCCTGCATGGACATATAACATATGCTCACAAGCTTCATTTCGAAGTGCCCAGTGTTCTGCAAGCAAGGCTGTGTTAGCTCCATTGTCTAGTTTTGCCGGGATTTTAAGTCCTTTCTCCAGTAACGTGCAGATAGGTACATTGTTCCAATCAGCGGAAGGAAAATGTTCAGGTTGTAAGATAATACCCTTTTTGGGATCCAGGGGACCGACTGCCCCGATACCCATCCCCAGAATCTGTTCCTGAGCTATATGATGATCCCCTAACATTTTATTTGTCTCGTTTATCACCAGTTTAACGAGTAATTCGGGGGTGAGGCTACGATCCATTTCCCAACGAACAGAAGATAAAGGATTGAGATGCAGGTCAAACAGTCCCAGTGAGGAACTGATACGCGAAATTTCTAACCCCAAAAGGTAACCATAGTCAGGATTCGTTTGAAATAGAATTGGTTTACGTCCTCCAGTTGATGTACCGAGTCCGGATACTACAATACGCTTTTGCACTAGCATGTCCTCAAGTATACGGGTCATACTGCTACTTGTTATAGAGAAATAGTCTAACAACTCAGCTTTAGATGCCGTTCCAAGATAAGCAATCCGATCATAGATCTGCTTTTTGATTGAAAAATGGGAATGATTTAACAATGGTATTTCGCTCCATTTCCAAGTGAATGAGTCGGGATATATTGAGTATAGCTGATGTAGAACTTATTTTCCAGCTAATGTTATAGGAATTATTGAGTTTATTTCAAAGTGGATTTAAAAAAAGGAGTTTAACATTATTTTTAGTTAATTTCTACATTATTATTGACTTACATATTATAAATTCAATATCTTTCATCCAAAATGAAATTAACGTGTTATAATGAAAGATATCGAACTCAAAAGATGTATGAACGGAAGGTGCTATATGCATGTACAACAAAATGAACGCCTTAACATGATTGGTCAGTTGTTTGTTGTTTTTTTTAAATTGAGTCCCTCAACCTTCGGTGGAGGATATGCGATGATTGCAGCTATTGAGCGAGAAATTGTCGATAAGAAAAAATGGATACGTCCTAACGAGATGGGGGACATGGTATCTGTAGCTGGCTCCGCTCCTGGCGGAGTAGCTGTGAATTCAGCTGCTTTCATCGGATATCGACTGGCAGGAGTGATTGGTGCGGTAATGGCCGTTATAGCGATTACACTACCGACCTTTGTCATAATGCTTGGTCTCAGTATATTCGGTATGATGTTTCAGGATATCCCGAAGGTAGAAGCGGCCCTAAAGGGAGTCCACGCTGCAATTATTGCATTAATTATTGTGGCGGTATTTAAAGTGGGGAAGACATCCATAATAGACCTATCCACAATGTTTATTTCAGGTATTAGTGTCTTTCTGCTACTTTTTACATCGTTCCATTCTTTGTACCTGATACTTGGAGGTCCAATTTTGGGGATAGTTATTGTTTCCATCAAGCGTTCTCTTGGTCTTTCAGCCCTTACTGAAAAAAAAGAAATGAAGCATCAGTCAGAACCAAATTATCCTGAATACTATATTTGAAGGTGTTGAGCGCATGTTATTAAAGCTATTTCTCGTATTTTTAAAAGTGGGATTGATTTCATTTGGTGGGGGATATGCAGTGATGGCTCTCATCCAGCGCGAAGTGACTGAAAAAGGATGGATTGAGCCTGAAAAGTTTCAAGAGATAGTTACTCTAGCAGGAATGGCTCCAGGTCCGATTGCAACCAATACAGCAACTCTAATTGGTTATTCCCAAATGGGTATAATAGGTGCAACTATATCTACAATTGGAATTATATTACCTTCACTTTTTATTGTCATTCTTTGTTCAGCTTTTTTTCTTCGTATGCAAAACAATCAGTGGGTACGATATTCGTTTTACGGATTGCGCCCGATCATAACAGGACTCGTCATTTATGCTGCAATTCATTTTGGATTTGGAAGTAATCAGGAACCATTGTTTAGCTGGTCGAACTTTGGGATGCTTATTATTTGTGCAATCTGTCTAACCGCGATTACTAAGTACAAAATACATCCCTTCAGAGTGATCTTGCTAGCCGCAGCATGTGGAATCATTATATTTTGACGGTTATGCAGGCAGACGTGCTACCCAAACGAGTAAGATTACGATCCTTTAATTAAAATAGGCCATCAAGAAATGACGGAAATATTGCAAGAAGCAACGAGAGCGCCATCTTCAATTAATTTTCAGCCTTGGCGTTTTTTAGTGCTAGAGAGTGACGAAGCAAAGTCATAACTTGTACAGATTGCACCATTCAATAAACACATTATAGAAATTTCTGCAGCAGTAATAGCTATTTTTGGAGATCTAGAAAATGAACATTATGCCGAAGAAATATTTAGTGAATCTGTGAAATTGGGATGCATGACTAGGGAAGTTTAACAACAACTACTTTCTAGATTACTTGAATATTATAAAAAACTTTCCGAACAAGAACGCAGAGATATTGTCATGACAGATTATGGACTGGTAGCAATGTAATTAATGCTTGTTGCACGGGCTCATGGATATGATACGAATCCTATGGGGGCTTACGAAAAAAATATATTGCTTAAGTTTTGGTTTGGATAAAAATCGCTATGTTTTCAGTGATGGTTGTAGCAATCGGCAAAGGAATTGATATAGGATACGCAACGATGCGATTGCCCACTAATAGAATTACAGAGTGGAGACAATACAACAAAAGTAGTTTAGAACATAATAAGACAAAAGTTTAGTTTGACACGTTTATTTAATTGAACTATTGGAATCTAAATTATTGCCGATTGCTGGCTTTATATAGGGGCTGAAATGAATGAAGATCACCTTCCACCTTGCTTGGCAAAGTGGAAGGTGATCATAAATTTCGGTTTATACAGTAATGCAAGCTTTTACAACGATTATTATTAAATGAATTAGATAAACGTTGTTTTAAAGCAACTTTTTTATTATTAATTAGATTGTGTTAGCTTTTTTGTTGTAGAAATTCTTCAGTTGATTTCACATCGCAATACATACTTTCAAGTGCGCTGACAAACGCATAATGAACCATTTCAGCTGGCACAACCTTACCATGGTAAGATAAGTCTCTCGTTGCACATGCATCTTCAATAAGTGTTGTTTCATAGCCGAGATCCACTGCCGCTCTAACTGTGGCATCAATACACATATGTGTCATCATACCCACAACCACTACCTTAGTTACTTTTTTTTCTTTTAATTTGCTTTCTAATTCAGTCTGTAAAAAGCTGTTAGGAAAATGTTTTATAATGATGTTTTCGTTTTCTAATGGTAGAACAGCTTCATGTATTTCTACTCCTTCCGTATCTGGAAGAAAGAAACCTAGCCCTGGATCACTTGCGATATGCTGAACATGGAAAATATTATCTTTGTGGTTTTGTCTGAACCAATCAAGCACTTTCGCAGCATTAGCTGCCCCCTTTTCAGGGTTACTTAACTCCATCTTTCCATTTGGGAAATAGTCGTTTTGAATATCTACAATAATTAAAGCTGTGCTCATTATTCTCCACCTCGTTTAAAGTATTTTGTTACACTATTATCATAAATCTTATATTGATCTTTATCGATCAGTTGACGAAACACTTTTGTCCCAAAAAATTTCATGGTGAAAGGATTTTATTATGGAACTTGATAACATTGATTTTCAGATCCTTCGGTTGCTATCCAAAAATTCACGTATACAGTGGAAAGACTTAGGTGAACAAATTCATTTGACAGGACAAGCAGTAGGGAATCGTATAAAGAAACTTGAAGAAAGAGGTGTAATTAAAGCTTACTCTCTAACTGTTGATGAAATGAAATTAGGACTTACTTATACAGCGTTTGTTATTATTTATATGAAAACAGCAAACCATGAATCGTTTATACGATTAATGAATAATCGAAATGAGGTTGTAGAAGTTCACCGAGTATCAGGAGAAGGCTGTTACCATTTAAAAATTAAAGTTAATTCTCAAGAACAATTGAATCTTTTTCTGGACACAATTCTTGAGTATGGGAATTATACTGTACATCTATCCATACAAGAAATTAAACATCAGAATCCGATGACTGCCACATGATAAAGAAGACTACGACGGGTAGCTACTTATCTTGGCGATGCAACTAAGGGTTAACTTGTTCATTTAAGAGGTGTAAGTTTATTTTTTTGCTCTATACTATACCTGTATAGGTATATCTTAGAAAGGAGATGAAAAATTAATGGGATACGATTACCCAGATGAAATAAAAACACGCTTACGGAGAATTGAAGGACAAATTCGCGGGGTATTACGATTAATGGAAGAAGGGAAGCCTTGTAAGGAGGTAGTTGCGCAACTCTCTGCTGTCCGCAATGCTTCTGACCGGGCCCTTGCGCAAATTGTGGCGGAGAACCTTCAGCAGTGTATCTTAACTGAGCAGGAAGCCGGCAACACTAGTACCGGAAAAACTGTCAGAGAAGCTGCAGAACTGCTTGTAAAAAGCAGATAAGAAGCTAATATTTTTCATTCAGCGAGATGAATTCATTCAAAATGGCATCTAACGAAAATAAACTGCAAGAGATTTCAGAACGCCTTAAAAGGGGAACCCTTCCTGGACAGACAAATTAGTAAGGGATTAATTCTAAGAATAGAACAAAACCAGATATTTCGCATTAGCCAAACAATGCATCTACAATAAAATCGATAGGAGTGATTTTTGTGCATTTCTTTGATGATAAGATCGATACACGGAGAAAATCACAGAAAAGGAGTGGAATAAATTGGTTAAACACGCTTGGCTTTTTAATTTAAGCGCTTGTCCTGTAGGAAGATCAATGGGAACAATCCTAAATGAAATCAAGAGTCACAGATCGGATTTGTCGTTCAGAACCGTTTATCTCGACGTGGAAACAGATCTTACCAACCTGTACCGAGTAAAGAAAAATCCAACCACGCTATTTCTCGATGAACAGGAGAAGGAGCTGGGACGAATTGTGGGATTTAAAGAAACGGATGCTGTTCTTTTATATATAAACCAGTTAAACGATATAACATCCTCTGCATCATTTCCACTTGAGGAAAATCAGCCAAGCAAGGAAACCTACACTTTATTTTTACTGCAGGGAGAAAATTTGAAACCTGTCCTTTGGGAGTACGATAATTTAACCTCAGTTCGTGCACCTAGAATAACGGCAATTCAGCTTCTGCTTAGATCTAAGAAAGAAGGTTACATCAATCCGTTCCCTCCGTCATGTAAGCTAGAGTATGTGGACTTTAAAGAAACTAATGGCCGAGTCGTCTTAAAAATTAATAGCGAAGAGAAATTTCTTTTGGACATGAATAGAGCAGTAGACTCCCTTAGTTTAACTCTCAAAGAATTTGGGATCCAAGATCTTAAGGTTGAATTTTTAGCAAATGATTAGGATTAATTGGAAATAGTTGGATTGTAAGATTGAGCCATATGTAGCAAAGCCTTGTTGAAGTAGCCGTGGCCTAATCAGCGGAAAGTGGAAAATCCTTATTTTGTATTACTTAATCAATCATAAGGTGAGGAGATTCAATGAATTAAGAAAATCCCTTTTAACTATCACCCATCGAACTCTGACGCGCCAGTTACGTGAACTTGAAGAAGATGATTTTGTGAGCCGGGTAGTCTTGCTGAGGTACCACCCAAAGTTGAATTGTAGGCTAACTCCGACAGGTAAAAGTCTAATTCTCATGCTGATTGAGTTGCAACATTAGGGAATTATTTGCAGAAAAGAATGACTATTTTATGTATGTACATCCAGATAATATCCTATAATTGGGTTATAATTTTAACTAAGGATATAAAGGTTAAAATTGTAAATAATCAGAACCTTGTCAATACTAATGGCAAGGACATGATTTCTAAATGTCATCGAAGTTGTATTCGTCCTATAGAACTTTACATTATTCTGGTAGCTTTACAATGTCAGTAGTAGAAGGTTCAATAGGTGATACCATCTTATATTGATGAAAAATCCTTCTTAATTATAAAAATTTAAATATTTATTGACTTTTTAATTTCTATATATTAATATCATAATAACAACACATAAGTGGACATGTCACTGGTAAAGCAGGCAGGATCCTTAAAACGATAGTATCTCAAGAGAGGTACAATATCGTTTATAGGGTTCTGCCTTTTTTGTTAGCTTATTTTTTTCGGCCGAAATGTAAGCGTATCAGAAATGATCTAAAGGGGAAATTTTAATGGATTACAACAAAACAGCAAAGGACATCCTACATTTTGTTGGGGGCAAGAATAATGTAGTTCATCTTGGGCATTGCGCTACTAGATTACGCTTCACCCTTGCTGATAATCGCAAAGCTAATGTCGAAGAAATTAAAAAAGTTAACGGTGTCCTAGATGTAGTATCGACTGCCCAATTCCAAGTCGTTATAGGTAATAGTGTGATGGAAGTATATGATGAATTGGTTAAGATTGGGGATTTTGGAGATTCAGATCAAGACGATACAAAATCAAATTCAAATGGAACCCCCAAACAGAAGAAGAAGATTGGAGCTGTAGTTTTAGATTTTTTCGTAAGTGTATTTCAACCCCTAGTGCCAGCAATGGCTGGTGCAGGAATTCTAAAGTCTATTTTACTCTTACTTTCAGTACTGAATTTGATTGATAAGACCGAACCAACATATCTTATCTTGACTTATATTAGCGGCTCTGTGTTTTACTTTCTACCTGTCCTAGTTGCCATTACAACGGCATCCAAGTTTAAGGTTAATTATCTGGTTGCTGCCGCAGCTATGAGTGTACTTTTATTCCCAGATATGATAGCCCTTATAGGGGATGGAGCAAGCTTTATGACTTTACCTGTAACAAGTGTTAACTATGCTTCACAGGTATTTCCGTCCATGCTAGGCGTTATGTTTTATGCTCTTATGGAAAGATTTTTCTTTAAATTATCACCGAAACCAATTCGTGTATTTTTTGTTCCTATGATGTCCATGCTGTTCACGGTTCCTGTAACTTTGCTGTTGTTAGGGCCGCTTGGTTTTATGCTAGGAAAGTTATTAACGGCTGGAATATTGTTTATTTTCCATACAGTTGGTTGGATCGCAGTAGGCATTCTGGCTGCACTTCTTCCATTCATGATTGCAACTGGTATGCACAAAGCTCTGACCCCATATGGGATATCTGCACTTGCTGCTACAGGAAGAGAGACATTGCTGTTACCTGCATTTCTTGCACATAATATGTCTCAAAGCGCTGCGTGTTTTGCTGTAGCGATTCGAACAAGAGATTCACGTCTTAAATCCGTGGCAATTTCTTCTGGTATTTCAGCATTGTTTGGCATTTCAGAACCTGCTTTATACGGAGTTACACTACAGAGAAAGCGCATTCTTATTAGCGTTATTATCTCATGTCTTATTGGAGGGCTGAGTCTTGGATTACTAGGGGTATCAAGTAATACGTGGGTTAGTCCAAGTCTTGCAAGCTTTTCTATGTTCATAGATCCGACTAATGCAAAGAATTTTATTTACGCTATTGTAGGACTTGTTATTTCTTATGTCTCCTCATTTGTAATCACGATGTTCCTGTGGAGAGAAGATAAAGCAACTTCCGGGGAAAGTATAACAACGAACGGCACAGCAGAGACGGGAAATGTTGATAAAAACACAAGTGCTGAAGTCAGTATTAAACAACCCGTCCATGGAACAGTCATTCCACTTGCTGAGGTAAAGGATGAAGTTTTTTCTACGAAATCCATGGGTGAGGGGATAGCTGTCATCCCTTCATCAGGAGAATTGTACGCACCAGCTGATGGCAAAATTAAAATGGTGTTTCGCACACAGCATGCTATAGCCATGGAGACAACAAATGGAGTTGAAATGCTATTTCATATTGGCATCGATACAGTTAAACTGCGAGGCCAGCATTTTGAAGCTCAAGTAAAGATTGGGGATGAAGTAAAGACTGGTGATTTGCTCGTCAAGTTTGATCTCCAGAAAATTATTGAGGCAGGTTATGATCCTGTAACAGTGACAGTGGTAACGAATCAAGATAAATCCTTAGTCAAAGTTGTAGATTCAACAATCAATGATCATCAAGGCACATTGATGTTTGTAACGGCGGCAAAAAACTGATTTATGGAGGGAAACGAAATGAATACAGGATTTCCGGAGCATTTTTTGTGGGGAGGAGCTACCGCAGCTAACCAATGCGAAGGTTCATATTTGGTAGATGGTAAAGGTTTAAGTACAGCTGATGTCATGACAGCAGGCAATATTAATGTTCCTCGGACAATAACTGCGGGCATAAGTGAGAGTGTATACTATCCAAGCCATGTGGCTATTGATCATTACAGTCATTTTAAAGAAGATATTGCTTTATATGCGGAAATGGGGTTTAAATGTTATCGATTGTCGATCAACTGGACACGGATTTTCCCAAACGGTGACGAAGACACACCTAATGAAGCAGGATTACAGTATTATGATGAAGTATTTGATACGTGCAGATCTTATGGAATTGAACCCTTGGTGACGATATCTCATTTTGAGACACCCCTGGGATTGATAGCATACGGTTCATGGGAGAGTCGACAAGTAGTTGATTTTTATTTGCGGTATTGCAACACAATCTTTAATCGATACAAGGGGAAGGTAAAATATTGGATTACTTTTAATGAAATCAATGTAATGTCCACAAAACCTTGGATGGCTGGCGGGATTGAAACGGATGATGAGCAAGTCAGGATGACAGCGGCCTATCACCAGTTTTTAGCCAGTGCTAAAGCTGTGCAACTGGCACATGAGATTGATCCCGAGAACAAAGTTGGAATGATGTATGCAGGACATTTTTCATATCCCAATAGCTGTGATCCTGAAGATGTGCAAGCAAATGCTGATTTTATGCAGTCTATGTTGTTTTACTGTGATGTGCAATGCAGAGGCTATTATCCAGCCTATAAAATAAAGGAATTTGAGCGCAAAGGAATCGTTCTACCTATTCTAAACGGTGATCAGGAAGATTTGATGAAAGGGAAAGTTGATTTTCTATCTTATAGTTATTATTTTACTCATGTAGTTGGCAAAAATACACCAAATAAATTCGTGGGACTGAATGGAGTAAAAACGGGCTACTCTAATCCTTATCTTCATACAACGGCTTGGGGTTGGTCCATTAACTCAATGGGTCTTCGTTACTCATTAAATCTTCTATATGACCGCTATCAGATACCCTTGATGGTGGTTGAGAACGGGTTAGGAGCAGCTGATATTGTAGAAGCTGACGGAGGTATTCATGATTCATATCGCATTGAATATCTAAGGGAACATATTAAAGAAATGAGAAAGGCTATCGATTTTGATGGAATCCCTGTTATGGGTTATACTATGTGGTCACCGATCGACATTATTTCTGCAAGTACGGGTGAAATGAAAAAAAGATATGGTTTAATTTATGTAGATGTAGATGATAACGGGGAAGGTACATTTAAAAGAATAAGAAAAGACTCTTTCTATTGGTACAAAGCTGTTATTGAATCAAACGGTGAGAATTTGGATTAACTAATAATAATGTAGACACTAAAGCTCATAGTGCTTTAGTGTCTTTCCCCTTACGGTTTGGTTAAAAGTGTTGGATTACTTCTTGTGTGTTTATTGCAGACATTTTGGTTCAATTACTCAAGTTCCCAAGAATTTCTGCGGTGTATGTTATAGTCTTGGTACAGGTTTTAGTGGAAGGTGATGTTAATGATAAAAATTAAAAAGGTATTGAATTCCAGTGTTGTATTGGCTCAAGATGATCAAGAGACGGAATTCATCCTTATAGGCAAAGGGATTGGTTACGGACAAAAAACGGGGGCTATTATTGAAGAGCATCAAGCTGATCAAATATTTATACCTATTGAGAATGTCAAAGTCAAAGAGCTTCTTGGTTTGTTGAGTACTATTTCTCCTATATATGTGGAACTGGCTCAGCAAATTATAAATTATGCTGAAGAGAAGCTCAATACTAAACTCAATTCAGGTGTATATTTTACACTAATGGATCATTTGAATTTCGCTGTAGAAAGATTTAAAAAAAACATAAACATCACCAACCGAGTATATTGGGAGATTAAAAATTATTATTCCGAAGAATTTAAAATCGGAGTATTCGCTTTAAAGCTAATGAATGAAAAGCTCCATCTTGATTTACCTATTGAAGAAGCGGCAAATATAGCATTTCATTTAGTTAATGCCCAAGGGGAACAGAAAGATTCCAATAACGGTATGAAGTACGCTAAGATGATTGGTAGCATTGTCAACCTAGTCAAATATACTTTCAATATTGAGATGGATGGCGAAAATATTCATCACACTCGATTCATAACCCATGTTAAATTTTTTGTAGAACGGTTCTATTCAGACAAGATGCTCGATGATAAAGAAAATATTTTATTCGAACAAATTGCCAACTTGTATCCGGAAGCAATGTATGGTGCTTTTAGAATTAAAGAATATCTTGAACAAATTAACAAAAAAACGATTCCAAATGAAGAAGTGGCCTATCTCGCAGTGCATATGCACAGACTAATCAACTATAATCAGCTTGGATGATTATTGCTGTAACAAGATTTGAAGGTGTCTGATTCTGGCACCTTCTTTTGTTTATGCAATGCTGCTAATTATTTCACTTGCACTGTGAGACTGAGTCAATGAACAAAACAGTAAAGAGCTTACAGCATCATGGACATATAAAAAACCAATTTACAAGCTCGAAGAACTGGAGAATGAGAGAAATCACCATTTTTCTTTTGACAATTGATGGATATCTTAAGATTCATATATGACAATGTTATAAAAATAATTAATGTATCCTAAAGGCTTATTTAAATTTTTGGTTTTTTCCCATAAGAAGTTTGTGACTGCTAAAATGAAATATTTGCTAAACGTGACTTGACAAGAGATTTTTTTTATTATACAATTCAATCAATCAATTGAACAGAATAATAGAAAAGGGTGAAGTTATGGGAGCAATATCATTAACCAAAGAAACATTTCAAAACAGTATACAATCAGGAGTAGCGCTAGTTGATTTTTGGGCTCCCTGGTGTGGACCTTGCCAGGTTCAACTTCCAATAGTTGATAACCTTGCTGATGAGTTAAATGGAGGAGCACTCATTGCAAAAGTCAATGTAGATGAGCAACCTGAGTTGGCTTCACAGTATTCTGTCCGAAGTATTCCAACGCTATTGTTATTTAAAAATGGTAAATTGGTAGATTCAATGGTGGGCATTAACCAGAAACATACGCTTGAAGAAAAGATAACTAATATTTTAAAAAATTAAAGGAGATGTTTACAATGGCTGATAATCAAGTGGAATTTAATACAGTTTGGTATCAAGGAGTAAAAGGAAATGGGAAAATTCAAAGCGGCGAGTCATTGAAGACTAGCATTGCTATTCCAGAACTAAAAGGAGGGAGCGGAGATGGAACGGAACCATTTCGTATGCTGGTTTCTTCGACAATAGCCTGCTATGTCATGACCCTTACATTCATGCTTCATCAAAACAAGTTGCCCGTCTCTGGACTGTATATGAATACGGAAGCAAGTGAAACTAAAGAGAAGGGGATCGTAATAACGCATTATCCTCATCTTATTTTAATGGAAGAAGCAAATGAAGACCAAATCAAGACGGCACAAAACTTAGTAGACGAGGCAGAGAAAAAGTGCCATATTGGCAACTTTGTGAAACAGGCAGGTGCTCAAATTAGTGTTGCTGGTAAAGTGTCCCTACTTTCAGATGTGGATGAAGTAAGTGATTATGTTGATAAACATGGCTTGGACTGGTAAAAGTTTATCTTTTAAATATATCCCCGAAAGAGATTTTTTGAAGATCGTCTGCTTTTGATTAATCAATTTGGTTTAATGAAGGGATGTCCCCAAAGGCCATAAAATGGCTGTTGGGGACATCCTTTGTTTTTAGAGAAGGTCCATTCCAATAGAGAACTTCTTTTGTACAATCAATACACCATGGAGAACAGCGTATGCTAGGGAAAATCCCCAAATAATATTGCAGATGCAGCCTATGGACGTAAAGAAAATTAAGCCCGTCCGGAAAATTAAAAAAACATTATAAAGTAAAGTATAGTAATTACCATGAAAAAAGGAGAAAGGCTGGTATGAAAATAACGGAAGGACTTGAGAATTGGACGAAACAGCGAAGCCGAGATATATGATCTATTCAGCCGGACAAACGTTGTATTTCAACAAAGAAAATAAGAATCCTTAAGAGTTCACTACCAAGTCAGAACTGCAATGGCTGGGCCATAAGCAGGCTCGGAAACGGTTAAGGAACAAGAAAGTTACGAGGTTACTATAAGGGGAATTTGTTTAGTTTTAAAATAAAGTTATCATGGATATGATACAATAAACTAAAGTGTAGATGATAAATAAAGTGAGGTACTTTAGATAATGATACATTTTAATCTAGAATTGAACGTTAAAGAACGTGTGTATCATCAATTTGCTCGCATAGGGAAGTGTCTGTCAAGTGATAAAAGGCTAGAAATAATGGATCTACTGTCGAATGGACCTAAAAATGTAGAAGAAATAGCATTACGAACCGGTATGAACATAGCGAATGTATCGCGACATTTACAGATACTATTAGACGCTAAATTAGTTAAATTCAATAAAAAAGGGAACTATGTGATTTATAGTATAAGCGATCCATCAGTAATACGATTTTTGATTGCTATGAATAGTGTTTGTGAGAACAGACTTTCGGATGTACAGCAAATCAAAGAAGAACTTAAGTCGCAATATAAAAGTGTTCAGAGTATTGGTAAGCAGGAGCTTCAAGAAAAAATGAAGCAAGGCAAACTGATTGTTATAGATTTTCGTCCAGCAGATGAATATGAAACAAAACATATACCAGATGCTGTTTCAGTTCCATTCGAACGATTAGATGAATATTTACAGACAATTTCTCACGATACTGAAATTGCTGCCTTTTGCCGAGGGATGTTCTGTTCTCTCACATTCGAGGCAGTAGAATTCATGCAAAAAAAAGGATTCAAAGCCTATCGAATTGAGGAAAACATTCAAGAATATGAAGCATTTTAGGTGAATAAAATCAATGTAATTATAATTAAATATGACTCGAGTGGCTTTGTATGAGAGCAATATTTGAGCTCAATTTCGCATTAATGCGAAAAGGTAAGGAGCTTCCCTCTACGATACTCTGTGTATTACGTACAGCCTTGCGTTTTTTCATTGATCAAAAAAGAATACTTGAGCGAAGATCACTTTAATATTCTTAAATCGAACTAAGGAACGAATTGACGCACTTTTAGCGTTAATTGATATTATTGAGTTATGTATGAGGATAGGAAGTGAGTGATATAATTGAAATTAAGAATCAGAAATGCTTCAACATTTTTTTACTTGGAAAGCGTAAAAAGAGAAACAAGGCAGCTACACACCTTGTTTCTCTTTTTCTTTGGATCAAAATCTATGTTGATCTTCGCTCAATCAGATTAAATGCTAGAGAATATAGTTTAGGTACAGATTGATCCAGCATACTTTTAATAATAGCAAAGGCATTCTCCGCTTGTTTATCTACGGGGTAATGAATGGTCGTCAGATCCAGTAGATGGGCAATATCTGTGTTATCGAATCCCATAATCCCCACGTCATCTGGAACCGAAAATCCGGCACGTTGAAGTTCCATTAAGATACCTGCTGCCACCTCATCGGTTGAGCAGGCAATCGCCTCTGGTTTGTCCGTCTGTTTTATCCACCATTTCGCTATTTCTTCTCCATCATATATTGACATTTTATTGTGAAATTGCGGGAATCCGCTATCATTCAGCCCATGCATTTGGATAAAATCCCTGTAGGCTCTGATTCGTTCCAAGGTATTTAGACCTTTGGACGAGAATACGTTTAAAATTTTACGATAGCCTTTTGAATACAAATATTCGAGACTGAGCATGTAGCCTTGATATTGGTCCATAAAGACAGATGGTATGCTGTCGCTTGTGAGACGCTGCCAAGTTACAATGGGGCCGTATTTTGTGTAGGACTCTATAATATTCCACTCATTTGTCCTGACCAGGCAAAAAAGAGCGTCCAACTGCCTGCTACGCAACATTTCAAGAGCTACAAGTTCTTTACTGCACTCTCCGTTAGTCATGAAGAGCATTGTGTTAAATCCGAATTGTTGAGCAATGGTATGGAAGGAGCGGACAAGTGACATCAAAAGCGAGTTGTAATCAACAGCTATGATGCCAATACTCTGGGTTGCTCCCTTTTTTAAAGATGTTGCATTGTAATTTGGGACATAGTCCAACTGTCCAATTATTTTCAAGACCCTTTCTCTCGTTAAATCACTTACATAGGGATGCTGGTTAATTACTCGTGAGACCGTTGCCGTAGAAACGCCCGCAAGACGTGCGATCTCTTGAATATTTGCCATGGTGATTCACCTCATGATTAAGTATAGCATTTTCGGGTTCTTACAGAATGAAACTGGAAAAGATAATCTTGAAATTGTGAGAGATACAGAAAAAGGTTGATAGAGGCAACAGGAATCGACTGTGAAATATACAGCAGATCACCATTACGTCGTGAGATAAAAGTTCCATTTTATATTTAATGATATCTTAAATTCTTAGACCTTGTCGTTGACAGAAAAGAAGAGGGAACCCATTCCCTCTGGATACGATTCCCCCCTTTAACTTTGTAATATTGATCCCCAACTAAATCCCTGAGGATCAAGTCCTCAATACAAATATATGCATTTTCTCTATTTTATCTATCTTTATTATGCTCGCCCCATTGGCACATTACTTGAATAATAGGCCAAAGAGTTTGCCCTTTTTCAGTAAGGCTGTATTCGACCCTTGGAGGAATTTGTGGATATTCCTTACGATGAATCACACCATCATTCTCCATTTCCTTTAATGTAGAGCTGAGAGTTCTATAGGTTATTTTACCTATTAGACGCTGGAGTTCATTATAACGCACTGCACCATGCTTTGATAAATTATAAATAATTAACAGCTTCCATTTACCATTTATAATAGAAAGTGTGTAGCCAAAAAAAGTATCTTGGCTGTCCGCAACGGTTCCTTTGTATTCTTTCATAATTACACTATCCTCCTAGATAGTATGCGTCAAAAAAGTGCATACTTGTTTGCGAATCTATATCCACTTTATACTACATTTGAATCCAAGTAAACAAGGATTAAAGATGAGAGGAAATATAGGATACCTCTGGATTCGACTATTAAAGAGATATCATTGGGAGGATAGTAAAGTATGTTATCAGAACAAAATCAAGAATATATTTCTACCATACTACAAAAAATTCAAGAGGCTGAGGCGATTATAGTTGGCGGTGCAGCTGGTATGTCTGCGGCTTCTGGATATAACTGGTATCGTGATGATGCAATGTTTCGAAAGTATTTTAACGAATTTGCTGAAAAATATGGAATCGACAGTATTTTTGGTGGATTTTACCACCCATTCCGTACTGAGGAAGAACAGTGGGCATATCTTGCCACGTTGATCAACTTTGTAGCAGATGTTCCCCTCGGCCAGCCTTATAAGGATTTAGATAAAATTTTACGTGGTAAAAACTATTTTATTCTTACGACAAATCAAGATACCCAATTTTTGCAGGTGTTCCCGGAAGAAAAAGTCAGCGCCATTCAGGGCAACTGGACATATCTGCAGTGCTCCCGTCGCTGTCATGACGGTATTTATCCTTATGTCCAAGAGGCAAAGGAACTGTGTGCCCATATAGAAGGGACAAGAATTCCGTCCGACATGGTTCCCCAATGCCCAGTGTGCGGCGGCACTATGGAACTATGGGTACGCTCCCGTGTATTTCTGGAAGGAAGCAAGTATAGAAGTGAGATCAATAAATACCATGAATTTCTTGTGAAGAATCAGACGAAAAAGGTTCTCTTTTTGGAGTTGGGCGTCGGTCAAATGACTCCGATGTTCATCAAAGAACCCTTCTGGAATATGACTTACAACTGGCCGGACGCGTACTATATTACCATTAATCCAAAGGACGCGTTGCTGCCGAAGGAACTGAAGGATAAGGGACTCGCCATTCATGAAGATATAGCGCCGGTACTGCGAAACCTGGTGTTGCATATGTAGAAATATATTATTTATTAAACAAATCAGAGATCATCCTATTCGGAAGGTATTCATATCTTTGCGGATGATCTTTTCAGGAGAATTTTGACGAATTACGCGCAAAAAGTATGGTTTTCGTAGCATCATACAGGGATGCTTTTATCCATATCCATCTCAGGAAGAAAAGTGGACATGTATGTACGAACATTTTTTATAAAATAGGAAACCAGTTCGGTTATGAATAATCTTTATGAACTGGGTGAAACGCTTCAAACAGAATAGACACAGAGACTTGTTGAATTTGCAAAATACATTTTGTAGAAGTGTCGCGTGAAATAGAAATTTAGTTTAAAGCGGCTTTTACTCTTGCGAGCAGGTTCGAGCGTATTTTTTTAGCTTAGGAGAAAAAATGTTATGAACAAGTATATAGATGATACTTTTGCTTTACACACAGACTTGTACCAAATCAATATGGCAGAAGCTTATTGGAAAGACAACACTCATACTAAAAGAGCTGTTTTCGAATTGTATTTTCGAAAATTACCATTTGGAAACGGTTATGCGATCTTTGCTGGATTAGAACGAATCATAGACTATCTTCAAACGTTTCATTTTTCTGAAAGCGATTTGGATTATTTAAAAGAGTTTGGCTATCAAGAAGATTATGTTGATTTTTTGAGAACTATACGTTTCACAGGGTCTGTTCGTGCCATGAGGGAAGGGGAAATTATATTTGGAAACGAACCAATTGTTCGGGTCGAAGCAACGCTAATTGAAGCACAACTCATCGAGACGGCCTTGTTAAATATCGTGAACTACCAAACACTTATCGCAACCAAAGCTTCTCGAATCAAACAAGTTACGGGTGACCAACCCGTCTTGGAGTTTGGCACAAGACGGGCACATGAATTCGATGCTGCATTATGGGGAACAAGAGCTGCTTATATTGGTGGGTTCTCTGGTACAAGCAATGTTAGAGCAGGAAAACGATTTGGTTTTCCTGTTTCAGGAACACATGCTCACTCCTTTGTTCAAGTGTATCGAGATGAGTATATCGCTTTTCATAAGTACGCAAAATGTCATAAAAATTGCATCTTCTTAGTGGATACCTACGACACTCTAAAATCAGGTGTTCCTACAGCAATCAAAGTCGCCAAAGAACTGGGCAACAACATCAATTTTGTAGGCATTCGGTTGGATAGCGGGGATTTGGCTTATCTATCTAAGGAAGCAAGAAAATTATTAGATCAAGCAGGATTTCTCGATACCAAAATTTATGCTTCGAATGATCTCGATGAATATACCATTATGAGCTTAAACGCACAAGGAGCGAAAATCGATGCATGGGGAGTTGGTACCAAAGCCATAACAGCCTTCGATCAACCGGCCTTAGGTGCTGTATACAAACTAGTCTCCATTGAAGATGACAACGGGCAAATGGTCGATACTATCAAAATTTCTGCGAATCCTGAAAAAGTTACGACACCAGGATTAAAAAAAGTTTATCGCATAATCAACAATTATACGAAAAAATCAGAAGGTGATTATATCATCCTAGCCCACGAACAAGCAGAAAAGGAAACTAAACTTTACATGTTCCATCCTGTGCATACGTACATCGGGAAATTTGTCGCCAATTTTACAGCCAAAGATCTACATGAAGATATTTTCGACCATGGCGCACTTGTGTATGAATGTTCTTCAATCCAAGACATTCAATCCTATGCACAACAACAACTAAGCCTTTTATGGGAAGAATACAGACGTTCTTTAAATCCAGCGGAATATCCTGTGGTCTTAAGCCGAGCTTGTTGGGACAACAAAATGAAAAACATAGAGATAGCAAAAAAAAGCAATTAATGCTAGATATGCTTTAGCCTTTCGAATGGTCGTTTGTGCAAAGGGGCCCATTTCAACGTAATAGAGTTGAACGGTTTGAAGATTAGCATGTATATAGTTCTTCGTCTAACCCCATCACGATTATTCATTTTATGGACTGCTTCCACTGTTGCTCACCAAAAAAATTAGATACAGTGTTTTTTTCCCCGAAACAAATTTATCATATCATGGCTAGAGACGATCATGATGATGGTTCAAAATTTAATTAATGAATTACAGGAGCGAATTGTAATGGGAAAAGAAGCTTTATTAATTGTTGATATGAGTAATGATTTTATAGCTGACAATGGGACATTAACTGCTGGTAAGCCAGCACAAGAAGTAGTACCTTATATTGAGGGATTGGCGACAAGATTTTTAGCAGAGAGTAATATAGTTGTAGTAACAATGGATGAACATCAACCCAATGATCCACATTTTGAATTATGGGCACCACATAACATTGTAGGTACAGAAGGGCAACAATTGTATGGAGAATTATATGAATGGTTTCAAAATAACAAAGATAATGAGAATTTAATTTATGTGCCCAAAACGAACTATAATGCATTCTTTAAAACGGATTTAGCTGAAACTTTAAGGGAATTAGGAGTAGAGAAGGTTCATACTGTTGGAGTATGCACGGATATTTGTGATTTTTTCACAGTTGCAGGAGCAGACGCAGAAGGTTTCAAAACAGCTATTCATAAGCGAGGTGTAGCAACATTTACCGACCTTGGAGAAACAATGGTGAACCATATGAAACTTTGTTTCCATACTGAAATCATTGAGTAAATACAAAATTAATTAGGTTGGTGAAGTACATGATTGACTTTTTACAACGAATTAATGAGTTAGCAAAAAAGCAGCGTGAAGAAGGTTTAACAAGTGCTGAAAAAGTCGAACAGCAAGTCCTTCGAGAAGATTATTTACGTGTAATACGCGGACAAGTTCTCCATACTTTCTCGGGTATGAAGGTGTTAGATTTACTTGGAAATGATGTAACACCCGAAAAAGTCCGCAATTTAAAAATAAGAGATTAGATAGAAAAACATGGTTTGATAATACTGAAACTTCTATTATATCTTTATTTAAATGAATAAATTAAACGTATTTATAAAAATTCCTCAAGATTATAAGGTGAAATTATGTTCTGGCAGCTTCTTAAAAGAGGGCTGCTTTTTTGCTTTAAAGAGATCGTAAGAAAAGAGAATGCGTTTTTGTCTTTCAGAGATACAGTGTAACCATAAGGCTTGCCGCCAGTGACATCTTAGCTTGAGGAACCTTTCAGACAGAAACATTGTAATATAATCTATGTCTTTTTTATGTTTAACGTGGTTATGAAGATGATCATAAACACAAAACAAACATCATAAAACAGACGCGACTAGGAGGCGGGAACTAAATAGTTACTGAAAACAATGAAGCTGATGATTTTGAAACAACTGACATAAAGCTTCTTGAGAACGAAGTTCTATTTATACTCGATGTACGCAATTCGTCGGAGTACAGCAACTGGAGAATTAAAGGCACAATGACAGACGTTGAGGAACAGATTCTTGCTGATAGACTGCGTCAGAGATCTGCTCCGATTGCCGCCGTTTTTAAAATGCATGAAATCCAACAATTGTTACCATTACCATAATAGCTGGCTTCTCTTCCTCTTTTGGAGGAAAGGTTAAGCCATGCAAGAGCTAATTTTCACTTTCGGCCAATGTGCAACCTCTCTCAAGAAATGCCTCATTCGTTCAATCAATTACGTTGTGCTTCGGCTGATGCAGTTTAGCTTATATCCCATAACGCTATTGCCCTTACGCAGTATCTTGTATTGCTCACTAAAGATAAAAATGTTATTAATTTTTTGTAAAATAAAAGACTTTTACCGTTTAAGCACACTAGTTTGTAAGGACCTAGTGCATCGCACTAACCACAATAGATAATTTGTAATTTGCATGCTTGTTTAACTTTAATAGAAATTGATCTAACACTTCATTTGTCGGGAATCGGCATTCCAGGAGATAGCAGCCATCACCACTGATTTTGTAGTTATTGATCACATATTCCTCTTGAGTTTGGATAAATGAGAGGTATGGTTCATGGTGAATGTCGTTCATATAGATATTCAGAAAGGCATAGATTTGGCAACCTATTTTCACTTCATTCACTTTGATGGTATAGCCCTCAATGACCCCGTTGTCTCCTAATTTCTCAACCCTTGATGCGACTGCTTGTCCTGTTAAATGAACTCGATCGCCCAGTTCTTTCATCGTAATCCGGCTGTTTTTAGATAACTCCTCTAATATTCGCATGTCTGTTTGATCCAGCATAAAATGAACTCCTTTCAAGTTTCAAGTAAAATGGGAAAAACAATTGATTTAATCCATTTATAACAACACTATCCATATTATAAACTAAATAATGTAAGGAAACGCAAATGGAAAAAAGGAGATGTTCAAATGCATATTCAACAAATTCGTAATGCTACGATTATTGTTCAGTACGCAGGTAAAAAATTTTTAATTGACCCAATGTTAGCAGAAAAGGGTGCATACCCACCGTTTGGAGCAGGTGACGGCTTCCCTGTCGCATTAAGACAAGACCAATATAATCCTTTAGTCAACTTGCCCATATCACTTGATGAGATAATTCAAGACATAGATGCTGTCATCCTTACTCATCTGCACTTGGATCATTTTGACGAAGCTGCTAAAAAAGTGTTACCTAAAGAGACCAAAATGTTTGTCCAGAACGAAGAAGATGCACAAGAAGTTCAATATGCAGGTTTTTCAAATGTAGAAGTGCTGCAAGCAGATACCATCTTTGCAGGCATCCAATTAATAAAAACAAAAGGCGAGCATGGACGGGGAGAAATCTTAAAAATTACGGGGCATGTGTGCGGCGTTGTATTCAATCATTCGACGGAAAAAAAACTGTATGTAGCTGGAGATACCGTATGGTATGACGCAGTCCGAGAAGTAATTGATATACACAAACCAGAAGTCATCGTAGTAAATGGCGGCGGCAATCAATTCTTAGAGGGTGGCTCTATCATCATGGGCAAAGAAGATATTTACGAGGTATATATAGCTGCCCCCAAAGCTAAAATTATTTCGGTTCATATGGAAGCTGTGAATCACTGGGCTCTGTCCAGAAACGAATTGAAAAGCTATCTTATCGAGAAAAGGATTTCGTCCTCTGTTCTCGTCCCCGATGACGGAGAATCTTACACATTGTAAAAAAACAAATAAAATTAATTATGGATATGCTGGGCCTGGAATAATTAAGAATTACCGAGAGATTTTTGTCATCTGGAATTTTCCATTTATCCGCAAGTTGCTACACCTTGTAATGGAGTAGAAGGTATTATGGAATCAGAAAAAAATTAAATGCGTTTCCTGTTTCAAAATGCCAATTTAAGCAATGATCGCTGAAGGAGACTAAGCGGTTACAATAAAATTGTACTTTTGGTTTGAATCATCTGTAAAATAGAGATCATTTTCCTTCAAAACATAGGCATTGCCTTCTAGCTCAGATTGAAAGAAGCTAGATACTTACAGACATCGTCTCTATATAGCAAGCAGAACCTTCATGATGGTTTATCCGACACATTAAATCATTGCGGTAGGAGTTACCCTAGGCGTCTATCACTTTCAGTGATAGACGCCTTAACAATTTGTTTCTCCCCATTAACTTTGCAATGCTTGTCCTAGCTAAATCCTTGAGGATCAAACCACCAAATCAAATATATGCATTTTCTCTATTTTATTTATCTTTATTATGTCCGCAATATTGATATATTACTTAAATAGTAGACCAAAGAGTTTGCTCTTTTCCAGTAGGGATATATTCGCACTTTGGAGGAATTTGTGGATATTTCCTTACGATAAATCATACCATCATTCTCATTTCCTTTAATGTAAAGATAAAAGTTCTATAGGTTATTTTAACTATTATAATAGAAAATGTGAGCCGAAAAAAAGTATCTTGGCTGTTCGCAACGGTTCCTTTGTATTTTTTCATAATTACACTATCCTCCTAGATAGTATGCGTCAAAAAAGTGCATACTTGTTTGCAAATATATACCGACTTTATACTACATATGAGTCCACGTAAACAAGGACCAAGTATGAGAGAAAATATAGGATACCGCTGGATTCAAATATAAAAGAGATCTCATCAGGAGGATAGTAAAGTATGTTATCACAACAGTATCAGGAGAATATATCCACCATACTGCAAAAAATCCGCGAAGCTGAGGCGATTGTGGTTGGAGGTGCATCAGGCATGTCCACAGCCAATGGTCATGATTTTTATGGGCACAGCAAGTATTTTATAGATAATTTCAGTGAATTTGAAAAAAATTATGGGGTTCGCGGCAATTTTGAATCTCTTTATTATAAATATCCCACCAGTGAAGAACGATGGGCTTATTTAAGCAAGCACGGAACACTTATGTTTGACACCCCACCAGGACAGACTTATCTGGATTTGTACAAGCTGATAAAAGACAAGAATTATTTTATTATTAGCACAAACCAGGATATGCAGTTTTCCAAGCTTTTTCCGGACGAAAAAATCTGTCTGCCTCAAGGAGATGCGCACTGGTTCCAATGTGGAAATCCTTGCCATGACGAGGTTTATTACGCTGAAGAGATGCTTCGAAATATGGCTGACAATATTGTAGATACAAGGATTCCCACCGAACTCATCCCAAAATGCCCCGTGTGTGGAGGTGAAATGGAGCCCTGGATCCGTTCCTATGTTTTTTTGGAGGGAGGTTTATGGAAAGATGGGATAAAAAGATATCAAACATTTTTGAATGAGAATTCTCATAAGAAGGTTGTATTCATCGAACTGGGGGTGGGGAGAATGACACCTAATATAATTAAATATCCATTTTCCCAGATGACGTATAACTGGCAAAATGCCTTCTTGGTTCGTATTAATCAGGGAGAGGCTCCAACTCCAATGCTAAAAAATAAATCAATAACGATGGACGCGGATATTGCCCAAGTACTACATGATCTGACTTCACATATGTGAGAAGGCATGAATGATTTTATCAAAATTCCTTGAAAAAATGGAGGATCATTATGGAAGAGAAGTTGAGTGAGGTTTTTAAAAAAATTAAAGAGGCCGACAATATTATAATAGGTGCAAGTAACGGTCTCTCCATTTCAGAGGGTTATCATATCTTTGCGGAGGATTCGTCTTTCTTGGAACATTTTGGTGACTTTCGTGAAAAATACGGTTTTCACAGTATTATAAAAGGATGTTTCTATCCATATCCTTCTGAGGCAGAGAAGTGGGCATTTTTCAGCCGTATGTATGAACATTTTTTATACAACAAAGAAGCCAGCACGGTCATGAAAAACCTTCATGAATTGGTGAAAGATAAGAACTATTTTGTAGTTACCTCTAATATAGACGATCATTTCACAATGGCTGGTTTTCCAAAGGAACGCCTCTTCGAAATAGAAGGCAATTGTCGGAATCTGCATTGTTCTCATGGTTGCAACAATCAAATTTATCCAGGCGACGAAATATTGAGTAAAATGGCCCATAACCAAGAGAATGGAAAAGTCCCTTCAAATCTTATTCCTAAGTGTCCCGAATGTGGTGGTACCATGCAAGTCCATATCGAACTCGATGGAAATTTCCTGAAGGACGGATTCTGGCAAACCCGCTTTCAGGCTTATCATAATTTTATCCATCAAGCTCATGGCAAAAAATTAGTCCTTTTGGAATTGGGAGTAGGTTACAGAAACCAGATGATTAAAGCCCCATTTATGCAGCTAACTCATCTTGAAGAGTATGCTAGCTACATTACTCTTAATAAAGGCGAGCTTTATATTCCAGATGCAATTGCTGCTAAATCCATTGGTTTCGACGGCGATATTGCGGAAGTGTTAAAGCAATTGGTGCAGATGAAATAAGCTAATTTAGTAAATGAGAACTAGAGGAGTGAGCGGAAGATGTTCCCAGCAAATGTTCTAAATGATTCTGCCAGTCAACCAATTAAAAATAAGTATAATCTATGGTATATATTTATGGAGCAAAACATAGAGTTCTGGCTCCCTGAAAGTAAAATGCATACAAAAGAACATTGCGCTCGCGTCCTTTTGCTTTCACTCCTCATCGGACATCAAAAAGGATTGAGTGATAAGGAAATGGATGCACTAGGGATGGCGGCTATTTTCCATGATTCTCGTCGCCTCGATGATGGGATTGATAAGGGGCATGGAAAGCGAGCTGCAGAGTATTACGAAGATTATTGCCGTGAACACGATTTGTCCTTTAATGCTCATTCTTACTACATCATCTATTACCATGACCAGAATGATTCGCTTGGCTTGTCAGAGATTGCAGCGGCGCCTGCTACCAATGAAAGGGGCGTGCTGCTGTATCAGATCTTCAAAGATGCCGACGCACTAGATCGTTTTCGTCTGGCAGCAGATGCTTTGGATGTTAGTATGCTTCGGACAGAAGAAGCACAAAGACTTGTTGACTTTGCAAAATATCTTTTGCAGAAAAGTCGTGAAACTGACTTGTGAATATATAAAAGATAACAGCTTCTGTGATACGAATTGTAACCAAACTAGTAAGTTTTGAACAATTAAAATCATAGCTTTATGAGGACGAATTGATGGAGATACAGAAACAAAATATCGGTTTAAGAAGGAAGTGTTCTAAACAAGTATATTGATTATAGCTTTGCCCACCATGGAATTGCAATTCATCAATATGACAGAAGCCTATTGGGAGGATAACATTCATACCAAGAATACGGTATTCGAAATATATTTTGACAATTGTTATTTGGAAACGGTTATGCGTTTTACACAGGATTATAACGAACCATAGACTATCTCACACGATTCATTTTTCTGAAAGCGATTTGGATTATTAAAAGCAATGTTCGAGCAGGAAAACGATATGCTCTTCCTGTTTAAGGAAGACATGATCGCTACTTTATTCAAGTGTATCGAGATGAATACGTCGCTTTTAGTGTTTGCTTATAACATTCTAAAAATCAGGGTGTTCCTACGGCAATCCAAGCACCAAAGAACTCGGCAACAACTTTTGTAGGCATTCGGTTACCGCATTCAACCAGTCTTAGACGCTATGTATAAACCAGTCTCTGGAGATTGAAGATGACAACAGGCAGAAGATCAATACCACATAGATTTCTGCAAGTCCTGAAAAAGTCACGACACCAAGATAAAAAGCTATACCGCAATATCAACGACTATACTAAAAAACAGAATCTATAAAGTTATATTTTATGATATTGGCCAAAGGATAGTGAATCATCCTTTGTATAGTCAGTGTATTTTGTTACGAGTAAGCCACATGCAAAATATCCTATCGATGTTTGATAAATGGAGGATCACGATGTCAAATGAAGAAGCTTTGAAGCAATACGATGTAAGAAAATATAGAACCCCGGACGGCTACACCTCTGATATTGCTGTCTTTACGATTTTGCCAATTATAAATGAAGAATTCAAGCAGCCTGAAATGGATCTAAAAATCATGCTGATTCAACGTAGCATGACCGATAGCGAAGACCGTCCTAATATCGAAGCAGGTAAATGGGCGCTACCTGGTGGATTTGTAAATCCGAACGAAACAGCATTTGACTGTGCGAAGCGAGAACTGATGGAAGAAACCGGTGTAGAGAACATCCATCTGGAACATTTTGGAGTTTACGACAAACCGGGGAGGGATCCGAGAAGTTGGATCATCTCCAATGCGCACTTCGCCATTGTATCAGAACACAACCTTACGAATCGGCAAGCAAACGATGACGCAAGTGATGTTCAGCTGTTCTCTATCAAAGAAGTTTTGAACTTGGATCTTGCATTTGACCACGCTCAAATTATTGAGGATGCCATTGAGGTCATTCGCAAGAAATTGCTCGAAACGACTGTCGCCAAAGAATTTCTACCAGCAGAGTTTACTTATGAGGAGCTTCAAGCGGTTTTATTGACGGTGACAGACGACTCTGCAATTTCCTTGGGCGTTGCTTTTGCAAAATCGTTACCTTTTATCCAAGAGGTTGAAGGAGAGAAAACGCCTAAACGCCCTACACAGTTGTATCGATTTGTAGACGTGGAAATCAACCATTCCATCTATTACACCAAAGCGTAGGAAATATTTTGTCATATCAATATTTTGTAGCGGCCGAACGGAAATTTGGCATACCTTATGGCATTTTGCATAGGTCGATTAGCTTCAATCCAATCGATTAACCAATTTTGAATTCTCTGACCACTAGATCATACTATGATTTAGTGGCTTTTCGTATGACTTGAAGGCTTAATTGATAGGATTTTACCAATCTTGACCTAATCGTAATCCGACAAGAATGAAGTTGAAATTCCGTGGCCATCGGCAGATATGAGCGACAATTACTAACTTGATTTATGCCTTAAAATTAGGCTTTGGACTATCTTTAGATTTATCATAGCTGAAGAGGAATCTAGTAACAATGAGAGATTTTCAGAAACTACATTAGTTGAGGGAGGATATTGGGTTGGTATGTACCGAAATTTTTGGGAAACATTATCATATAGAAAAACTCCTGTAGAAGTTCGACAGGAGTATATTGACTGAATTTATTAGAGTTTCTGAATGGTAGCTCTTGATTACTTCACGCTTTTCCTATGTCCACATTGGCAGAATAACGAACTATATGACTTTGAATCCTCCTAACTATAATAAAAGTAATGGCTACAATGATGAGGAGGATAGCTAAAAGCTGAGATGTACGGATGTTTTCACCCGTCTGCATAGCTCCCCAACCTAAAAATTCAATTGGACTCCACATGGTTTTTAGTAATGTGGCAAGCCACTGCGGGCCTGCAAAAGATAAGCTATCTGTGCGCACACCTTCTACATAGAAACGACCAAGTGAGTACCAGATCAAGTAGCTCATAAACAATTCTCCCGATCTTAAAAATGGTCTTCGACGAAGAATAATCAACAGAAATAATCCAATTAAACTCCAGAACGATTCATATAAAAATGTAGGATGATAATATTGTCCGTCAATGTACATTTGTTTAATAATGAAATGGGGAAGATGCAGGATATTTTCCAAGAAACTTTCTGTCACAGGACCACCATGTGCTTCTTGATTAACGAAGTTTCCCCAACGCCCGATCATTTGCCCTGTGATTAACCCGGGTGCGCAGATATCAGCAATTAGCCAAAAATTGTATGCCTTCCGCCTTGTATAAATCACTCCGGCAAGGACTGCACCGATTAAAGCACCGTATATGGCAATGCCTCCGTGCCAAATCATAATAATCTCAGCTAGGTGTATGGAGAAAGGAATGGATAAATGAATACGAGTCACCTTGGTCAATATTTGAAAAAGTATGTTTAGCCAATCATATAAGTCGTACTGAGATTCTGAAAACACTGGGCATTGATGAAGTAAAAAATATTAAAACCAATTTGATTGGTGACAAAAGAAAAGAATTAATTCAATTAAGAGGGTTTGATTCAAAGAAGTTGGAAGAGTATCTCGGAGAAGATTTAGTCAGTCTTAACAAATCTGCAATATCAACTATTCTTAAACCAGTGGAGTATTACCGAAAACCTATTCGTACATGGCTTCCTCAAACATTAAAGTGGTGCCCAAAATGTATCACAAACGGATATCATAGTTGGTTACACCAATTCTCATTAGTTCATAGTTGCCCAATTCATCAAATAGATCTATTAAGTTCGTGTCCAAAGTGCTTAAATCAAATTCCCTTCCTAATAAGTGATTTTGCACTTAACGAACCATTTACGTGTAAATGTGGGTGTAAGTTAGCTGATTTTGGCTGTACACCTTGGTCTAAATGGAATTTAGAGGTAGATATAGCAGATTCATCTGTTTCTAAATGGATAGAAGAAAGTGGAGGAGATGATTTTAACCGACTACTTTTTATACCTCATATTAGTTCAATTCAGCATTTTACTTTGGAGCCTAGAGTGAAATCCAAGTATTTTTTCGGTGCTAAAGTTGTCTCAATGGAAGATAACTTATATAGAGATGAATTTGACGATGAGGTATATACTGAAAACAGTAGATGTTTCAAAGCTATAGACCAATATATTAGAAGGAAATTCATAAAAAAGCATCTCAAATGTATACTAATGCTTCAAGAACTTAGAAAAAATGAAAATGAAGAGTTTCCTCCAATTTGTCCATATGCTTATGCTTATGTATTTTGGAAGAAAACTTTATTAAGGAGGGAGCATTTTTACAATAATCTAGTTATTTCCAGAAGAAAGCCCGGTATAACTGTTGTAACTGAACTTATAGAGAGCATAATTGATGACTACAAAACTATGCTTTTTGCCCATACAAATCTCTCTACATATGACAACAAGGAAATGTTTCACTGGGTAATAAATCGAGTGACATCTGAGCTATGTCTCAACTATTTTTACGAATGACTTAAAATAGCGGCAAATGGTGCCGAACAGATTAACGTCCCAAATTGGGATGAAGTAAAAATGATGTTACAAAACAGTATTCCTAGAACGATTATAAAACACAACTCAGATGTAAGGCACAAACAAAAGATTGAAATCATCGTTCCAAGTTTAGCCAGAACGATCCATTTAAATGAATTTAAATGTCCGCTAAGTACTAAAACTATGAAGAAATCTTTATTTAAGATGAAAAGTTTTAAACCAATAAGTGTGGCAATGAGAATTTACGAAAATCCAAGCGATGAAAATAAAAGAATTCAATCTTACGTTAAACAATATGTAGCAAGGTTAAGGATATAAAAACAAACATTTTAAATTCGCCTACTATAGGCGAATTCTTTTATTTTTGACTGTAATAATACTCATCGGATATAATTATAATTATAATTATATGGGGAATGAGATAATGTTCTTGTCATCCGACAACACGCTAAAGCCAAGCTGTTATACGGTTTTCTTTATACATGTTCACAAAACCCGTATTTTGTACATATGTATTGCATGAGCTGCTGAGATAAAACTTCTTCTCAAAGATTGTTGTCGGATGACAAGAACTTGATAACATCTCCCCCCATACAACGAGCGCGAGTGAACATGATTGCGAAAATGGACTCACTTGGAAATGTTAAGGAGTCCGGTCTTTGAGAGGTTTATTGTATATTTTTGTTTTTTTTAAGTTCCCTTTCTTGCTGTCGCTGGCTACTTTTGCTTTCGCTCCGTCAGTCAGCAGCATTTCATAACACAATTTTGCCAGCGCCAGTGCTGCATTCGTACCTACAGCAGACGGAGTATATCCTTCGCTTGATCCCATTGGCTCTGCCAAAATGTACGCAAAGATCCCGAACTGCTTCCCTACTGCCAAAAATGCGATTCACGCGGCGGGCTGGAAGCGGTTCGGTTGAATGAACCTTATGTATACTTGTGTCATTTCAATATTATTGATATCGCCATTCCCATCACCATTGATGGGAAATACATTGAAGCCGTGATGGCAGGGCAAGTTAAACTTGCAGATCCGGACAAAGGCACCCATCTGGAACAGATCGTCTCTTCCAAAAATGTGCCCATGCATGAAGCGAAGCTGCAGGAACTGCAGGAAGATTATGAACAGCTGCCTGTCATGACCTATGAAGAGATTGTAAAAATCTCAAACATGCTGTCCCTGCTGTGCAACTATATTGTAGAGGAAGCACTCAATAAAAACTTGCTGGTGGAGATGTTCGAAAAGGCTTCCGGCTCCCAGGAATCCGTTAATCTATCCACGATTTTGCCTGGGTACTCCATTCGCAATATTGAATCCATCAAATAGGAAATGACCAATGCGATTGCGGATGCCTATCTCAAAAAACAGCCCAAGCGATAATGCATGTACCAGCCCTGCGTTACAGCCTGCTTTTGAATATATTCACAGTCACAAGAGTGAGCAGGTGACATTGAAACACATGGCAGATCTATGCCACCTTAGTCCAAGCTATTTCAGCAGACTATTTGCCAAGGAAACCGGGGAGAATTTCACAACCTATCTGGCCAAGCTCAAAATCAAGTGGGCCAAGCAATTGCTGGAGGTTACCGACATGCCGATCTCACAGATCAGTGATGAGCTGGGTTTTAACGAATCAGGGTACTTTATCAAAATTTTCAAAAAATTCGAAGAGATCACGCCTGCCCTATATCGCAAATACATTCAAGAGCAATCTGTCACCTAGTCTGACTATTTCATCTGTTCCTGAACCCAGATCGCAGAACCGGCCAGCATCTCCATCAATCCGTTAAAGTGAGGCGCTACCTCCTGAAATGGATAGTCTCCTGCATAGTCGTGGATAAGCATCAGAACTTTACCCGAATTCCGTTCCAGAACAGCAATGCTTCCTTCTCCAAAACCGCCAATCGGGAACGGATTCAGGTCTTCAGGCAGGTCGTACTCTTTCTTATACTCATGATACGCTTCCACAAATGCAGGATATGCCCAGTCCAATTCCTGTACGGAATAGAGCGCTGGATCACCGAAGTGGCAGGCACCGTAGTACAGCAAAAGGTCCCGGTAAGACTCGGGAAGAATAATGTTGTGCTTTTTCTCAAAATCAACGATCGCCTGCTCCGATTCCCGCGTACAGCTCTTCCCCATTACGGTCTGATATGCCTGATTCAAAAGAGCCCGAATTGGTTCTAATGCCGCTGATTCCATGAAACATCCTCCTTTTATAGGTGAGATAAAGCCTGCCATCATTGTACCGATGTAAAATATTATTGATTAGGCCCTCGATCTAACGAATTCGAGTTCGTCCCTCACTGTTAATAACAATACACCCCCGATAGAGTTTTATGAAATAGAATTTTTTAGCCTTCGTTATTCCTGGTTGTCATCATCTCCAGCAAGCCACGTAATGCGGCCGATAGATGTTCACTTTGGGCATGTACAAGCCCCACTTCCAACCTGCAGTATGGCTCTGGCAAAGATATCACTGAAACCTCTCCTCTTAATTCGGCTTGAACAACCGAAGATCGCGGGAGTAAAGATACCCCTATTCCGGCAGATACACCACTTAGGATCGTGTTCAGTGTACCAGATTCCATTACATTGAGCGTATGGACACCACGGCTATGTAGAAAAGCTTCAGCTTGAATTCTGTGTGTACACCCGATCTCAAAGAACAACATCGGTTTACCTAATACTTCGGGCATCTGATGCGAGCCGGGTTCCGCAATCAGAACCAGTTCTTCATCAAACACCTTGATTCAAGGATTCCATTGAAGTAATCGGAACATTCATTAGCAAAAACCGGTTCATTCTCTATTAACATACCAAATTCATGGTTCTTATAGAAACCATTAAACGTAAAGTTAGCAGATCTGGTAATAACCGAAGTCCCATCGAATATATATAGCTTTGAGTGTAGGTCCTGCAGCGCATATATGTTGGCACCAGCACTTAACAATCTATCTAAGCCATCAATGTTGCTTGCGCCTTGTATAAAATCCTCCCGATAGAAGCGGGTTATGATGTTGTACTCAAGCTCCTCATCGCTTTCTAAAACCGCCGAGAGACTTATGGCCGTGTTTCTCCCTATGAAAGGAGAAATAATGTTGATTTGCGTTGTACAGTTGTCTAGAAGCCTTAAATCTTCCCTGTTAGGCGTTGTCCTCTTTTAAGTACATTGTTGGGAATCAAATTCAAACGCAAATCTGATGATATCACCCTTGGTATCAATTTCCTTGCATTCTTCGGTACTCGATCGGAGAGAGACCATTGCGCTTTTTGAACGTTTTACTGAACTGGTATACGTCAGAATAGCCACAGGCTCTCGCGATATCTGTGACGGAATCACTTGTGAACAGGAGCCGGCGAACGGCATGCTCATTGCGAAGATGATTCAGGTACTCCTTGGGACTGCACCCGTAACGGGATCCAAAGGTTCTGCGTAAATAAACAGGTGAGAAACCCGTCTGCTCCGCCAATTCGGTAATCCGCAACTCGGTAGCAAATCCCGTATCTAACTTCTCTTTGAATTTACGAAGAGCCTCTACTATTCCTTCCCCATCGTTGTGCCTCCCTCCTGCTTCCGCTGCCTCGTGTACCTCTTGTACCAAACGATACCAGACTGACTTTACTCTGGTCTCTCGCACAAGATCTCCAGGTACCCATTCCCTTTCCGCTTCCCGGAATTGTTCCCCAATCCGGCCCGCACGCTCACTCTGTAGAGGCATAATAAATGGAAGCCGTAGCCGCTCAATCGACTTTGGCGTATCCCATTCGTTCTCATTTTTTATGAGCGAAGCGCAATCAAACAGTATCATCGTCATTCGGAGTGGATGTGCATCAGACGATTTCATGTAAAGAGGCAGACCAGGCCATAGGTATACCAATGTTCCCCCGCTAACCTCTAGATCACTCTCCTCACAACGAAAGGTTCCCTTCCCACTGTAAATGTAATAAAAGGTATGTCCTGATACCGTCTGCCGTATATCTTCCCAGCCTGGCAAGGGCGGCTTAGCGATTACCCAATGGATATGCACTACCATATTTCCCAAGGCGTAGTCCATATAAATTCCTCCTTTCCTTAATAGTATCATTTATGACAAATGATGAAGATTGTTTTTGCCATTGTCGCTGGCTTGGTACCAATGCTACACTCCCAACATACAGGCCATCCATGATGTTCTATTGCAAAAATATACTGGAGATGATGAATATGATTCGAACGTTTCAGCAGCATCGACTTAGGGAATCCCAACAGCTTGATGGATTATGGGATTTCGTTTTTGACAAGAATAATGTTGGATTATCTGAAGAGTGGAATATGAATTTCCCTTCCAATCATGATCGTGTGCCTGTGCCAGGCTGTTGGAATAACGAGCTCGGCAAATACGAATACGAAGGTGTTGCGTGGTACCGGACATGGGTAACCCTTGACAATCCCAGCCATCTGCGTCTACTGTTCCACGCTGTCATGGGACATGCCGATGTATATTGGAATGGACAGCATTTAGGGTACCATTATGGTGGATTCACTCCTTTTGACTTTACTATTCAGGATGTTACCTCTGGTGTACACGAACTCATTGTCCGCACAGACAGCACTCTGGGGACTAACACCTTACCCTATCATATCGTAGACTGGTTTCATTACGGCGGAATCATACGGCCCGTAGAGGTTCAGCGTTTGCCAGATGTATGGATTGAGGGAATGCGCATTACCTATGAGATGACAGGAGATTCCAGTGCAGATACCCGAATCGTGCTCAAGCTCCGTTCGTTGTCAGATAAACCCGTTGATGTCCCTGTTTCCCTCTATCGGAATAATGAGATATTTAAAAATCAAAACGCTTACCTTCCAGCTAAGGGTAGCACGGAACTTGTGCTGGAACAAGAATGGTCAGACCTCCAGCGTTGGAATCAGGAAGATCCTGCCCTATACATGATTCGAGCAGTCGTGGGTCAGGACGATCTGACAGATCGCATTGGGTTCCGTACCGTAGAGACGCGGGACAAGAAGATTCTGCTAAATGGCAAGGAACTTTACCTGCAGGGTGTTAACCGTCACGAAGAACACCCCGAATGGGGTTTCGCTTTTCCCAACAAATTGATGACCAAAGAACTGGATATTATCCGTCAGATGGGATGCAACACGGTACGCGGGTCACATTATCCGCAGAGTGAGTACTGGCTCGACCTGCTTGATGAGCAAGGTATCCTCTTCTGGAGCGAAATTCCGATTTGGGGCGCTGCTTTTCCCGCCAAGGAGACAGATGATCCCCTCTTCGTGGAACGAGCATTGACCATGATGGATGAGATGATCGAGCGAGATTTTCACCATCCTTCAATCCTGTTCTGGTCTGTACACAACGAGATTGATACACGCTCTCAGCAGGCTTATGTTCTATCAGTCAAATTGACCGAGCTCGTTCGAAACAAGGATCAATCTAGATTGGTTGCTTTTGCCACGATGTACCCTATGACAGACATCTGTCTTGGACTATTCGATGTCATCGGGATTAACTATTATGGTGGATGGTACTTCGGACATGTCGAGTTTGAGGAGATGCTTAAAGTCTTTCATGAGCGTTGCAATAAATATGGAGCCGAGTATACCCCGGTGCTCATGACCGAATTTGGTGGAGCCGGTGTATATGGAGATTCTGGCTGGGAACCGCGCTTATTCAGCGAGGATTATCAAGCTGATTTGCTCGGCAAGTCGCTGAAGCTCTTCCGAAGCGATCCGAAGATTAGTGGCACTTACGTTTGGCAATTTGCAGATACACGGGGCCAACTTCTGAGCCATCAACCGCACTTCAGAGACCGGGCACGCTCCTTCAATAACAAGGGGCTGGTTAACGAATATCGCAAACCCAAGCTTGCCTATCGTGTGGTGAAGGGTATTTACACCGACCACAGTGATCCGTATGACTGGGGTTCTACACTGAAATGAGTTTGTAGAGATTCTATAAGCTTTTTTTGAACTCGCACTAAATTAGGGGGTACTTTTGGAACACGTACTTATATGGTCATAGGGGAATACTCTAATCCAGAGGAATTCTTACGATTCCCTGTTTGGCAAACAGGTCCAGAACAGGAGCATGTTTCCCCTTGTCTCGACCTTTTGTGCTTGCTTTAAATAGCCCTATCGACTTACCCAGCAGCTCTGCTACGCTTACTCCAGAGCCTTAAATGCCGCCTTGGCTGCCTCAGCGATTAGGGCATTGTTATACTCTGCATCTTCGGTATCACGGCTGGACATTACGGCAATAATGATTGGCTCCCTGTCCGGAGGCCATACGATGGCAACATCGTTGCGTGTGCCATAGCTTCCTGCGCCTGTCTTGTCACCAACTACCCAGCCCTCTGGCACAGCCGCCCGAATTAGTTCGTCACCGGTAGTATTTTCCTTTAACCAGCCGATAAGCAGTTCTTGTTTGTCATTAGGCATGGAATCGTCAATCGTTAGCAATTTTAAGCTGTTGGCAAGGGCGTTGGGTGTAGTCGTATCACGGTGGTCCCCAGGAATCGCTTCGTTCAACTCTGTCTCATAACGGTTGGCCATAACCACAGTGTCACCGTTGTCTCTCATCGCTTTTTCGAACCCTTCGGGCCCGCCGAGCGCCTTTAGCAGCAAATTTCCTGCCGTATTGTCGCTATAACGAATAGCCGCATCACTGATTTCCTTGAGATTCATCCCGGTATCCACATGCTGTTCCGTAATCGGTGAATACGTGACCAGATCATCCTTGGCAAACTTAATGACTTTGCCCAGTTCATCGTTAGACTTCTGCTGCAGGACCGCGCCTGCTGCCAGTGCCTTGTAAGTGGATGCATAGGCAAAACGTTCATCGGCCCGATAGGCAACCTCTTTCCCTGTTCCCGTATCAATAACATATACGCCCAGCCGCGCGTCAAACTTGACTTCAAGCTGTTTAAAAACCACATTCGCTGCGTTTGAGTTTGGTGGCTCCTTTTCAGTCGGCGGAGTTGAAGCCCCCTGTTTTGTACAGCCAACGAGCAGCACAAGAAAGAGTGTCATCGCAAATAAAGCTATTCTATTTGTATTTAATACGTATTTTTTCAAGATTTTAGCCTTCTTTCCCTAAAAATATATCGTCTGTTTGAACCCCTGCCAGCAGGTTATACCCGATGTCCTCCTCTCTTCTCATTTCCACATGTATTACAAATGTAATATTTCAGTTATTATATATGTCCCTAGTACATCTTATCTATTTTGAAATCGTTCTCTTCTGAATGCGGACATACGTGCCTCGATTGCATAAAACGACGGTTAATTATAGCAGAAACCGACATTCGCCCTCAAATAAAGGGCGCGATGTCGGCTTTAAACTTAACGGCCAAACTCCTTATCGATTATTTTATTGTGAGCCGGCTCCACTTCCGGAGCTACCGAGTTGATGCACGTTACCAAAATATGCTGCCCGCCTAAAGATCCGAAGGCTCTTGATTCAAATCCGAAAGTACCGCCGGTATGTCCCCAGAATGATTGCCCGTCAGAAGTGCTACTCCTTTTCGAATGGTGAATGTTTTCATAACGCAATCGCTCCTATTATTTTAGAATGTTGTTCTGCTTTCCCCCTCACCTTACCTCCAATATTGTTAAATCGAACAGTGATAAAACCGCCAAGCTTTTGATGACATCGTACTTGGACCTGTCACATACACCGCATGACAAACTGTCAACTGTTATATGACGTGCTTGCTAAGATAAGGATCTCTAGTACAAAAGGTATTAGGACAACAACCTTTACCCATAGGCAAAGAAACATGCCCAGAATGAGTTGTTGTTCTAACTATGTTATTTGATAGAGCTCATACAATTTAGTTAGCAAGGATAAACTATCACGACAGTTAAACAAGAAGACTTCACTGGAAATTTGAACAATTCATTTAGCAGCATTCTCCAAATTTATTGCTTCTTGTCATCAACCTAATTTTCTGAATATCATTAATGTTGTACTTTTTGATTATCCCCGGAGGTGCCGAAATTCCCCAACCCGGCCATACAATTTTTTGATAGCATTCGTAACACTTTTGTTTTCACTTATTATTTTCTTTTTTACGATTCAACTCTCCCCTGTTTCAGTGTACTTTCTTTTTTGATTGCAATCGTAGGAGTCCTGCTTGAGAAAAGCCAGCAGCCCATGAAGCACATCTTTAGAGGCTAAGAAACCGATATAGGCCAAGGTGTTGTTGCTCGGCGGAATGGAGAGCGCGATGAAGTTAGCTGCAAGCCGATGAGCAAGACCAGGTATCCATATTCGTGAAACAATTGTTCAACTAACCCGATCAGGTCCATGAGCATTCTCCCTCTTGTGCTGCAATGTCCCGCGAGCCGAGACAAGCTTGTTTTGCGGCAAAATTAAATAAAAAAGTGCAAGAACAGCCAGTAAAGCAGCGCTGATGCTAATGGCAGCTTCATTCGTATACTGGCTGGCTATCCATCCCCCGATGACCGGACCAATCATAATACCGAGCCCTTCAATCCCTGAGAGTACTCCCCACCCGGTCCCCTTCTGATCCTCCGGAACAAGGTACGACAGCACCGCATTCCAGGCCGGAAGCACGGCTGAGTAAGACAATCCCAGCATAAAGGCAAACAGCATCGTTAATGCAGGCGGCGGCATGGATACGACTAACAGAGCCAATACGACCGTAAGCGATACGAAACCGACGAACAGCATTTGCTTGTGCCCCCATCGATCGGCCAGCTTTCCCATCGGGACAAGAAACAGCATCGCGCCGGCCCCGCCTAATATGAGCATTAGCGAATATTGCGGCTGGCTCAGACCGAGTTGGTCAGCGGCAAAACCGGGCAGTATCGGCAGCAGCAGTCCCGCGGCGGTCATCTGCAGGACCATGCCTGGCAGCAGCCATTTCAGCTGAACGAGCCTTCTTCGCAGTCCTGCCGCTTGTTCGGCAAAGCTGACATTCTGGAGATGCAAGGGGGTTGTTCTGTTAATCCCGAACGATGCGATGCAGCCGACGGCGAGCAGCGCAACCATCAGCCGGAAGGCAGGTTCGAAGCCATAATCGAAGGTGAGATTGATTGTGACCGGCCCCAGACCGATGCAGGCCAACCACACGGTGTATATCGCTCCCATCTGGGCCGCCCGCTCCGTAAGTCGGACTTTCTCCAGACAAATGAGCCATATAGGCGACGCCCCCATCCCAAGCATCACGGAACCGGCAACAAGCCCCCAGGCATACGGACTAAAGAACACGGCGGCTAGTCCGGACAGCATCAGGACGAAAGTGGCGGGCAGCAGCCAGCGCAGCGAAAACCTGTCCAGCAAATATCCAGCCACACATTTAATCAGCGTATCGGCTGTATAATGAAGCGAGACGGCAAGACCGACCAAAGCAACGGTTTGCCCCGACTCGTTGACGGCAAAGTTCGGCAGGAACGAGAACAAGAAAGCGCTTCGGACAAACTCTGTGCAAAAAAGCACCGTGAACAGCGTCAGAGTAGAAAGCTTGAACGCGCTCCTCCCGCTCATCATATTCCACTCCTTCTTAAGGGACTTGCCTCAGGAAACAAATGCCTGACAATATGGTCCGCAGCCGCTTTCTGCCTTGCTGCGAGCAGCCCGTTCATCATCGACTGCTTGATCTGCTCAGAGGAGATCATCGCTTGTATCTGCAACACCAGATCATGAATCGTAAAGGCCACGACTGCCGCTCCTTTGCGCTGCAAATACAGGGCATTTTCCTTCTCCTGCCCCAGAAACGGATTTAGGATGAAAATTGGAACCCCGGCCTGAATCGTCTCGGATAGTGTAACGCCTCCCGCTTTCGTGACTACGCAGCAGGCGCTGCTCATCAGAACATGCAATTGATCGGTGAAGCCGAATACATCCACTCTTGCATCATCCGCCCAGCTCTCCGCAAGCTTCCGTCTCCATCCTTCCTGCCGGCCGCAAATCACTTGAATGCGGACGCCTGACAAGAGCAGCAGCTTCCCGATGAGCCTCGATAGCGAATGCAATGTGCCGCAGACGTTAGCCATAAGCAGAATCACATGCTCATCTGCTTCTTTAACGGAGCCGGGACCACTCATTGCCGCATCATGAAATGACTCCCTGACCGGAATTCCGGTCACGGTAATACGACTCTCGGGGACGCCCTGCCTGACCATGGCCTCTTTGACGTCGCTGGCAGGGACAAAATAGTGATCCGGCTTGGCGAACAGCCATCTTCGGTGAACGTCAAAGTCTGTTATGACAACAGCAGTCCGGGGACGGATCGCAGATAATGCTTCGCTGCTTGGCAAGCTGCCGAACGGGAATGTATAAATGATGACCTCCGGCTGGTACTGGAGGATGATTTTCTTAAGCCTGTCGCCGCCAAGACTGTTCATCCAGGCCGCAATCTTTCCCTTCATGGGAAGCCGGTTGGTCAGATGGTAGATCCATCCGTAATAGGGAATGCCTAAACTGGCTACATGCGGGCTTTGCCGGTATAGAAAGCGGATTATTTTGTTCAGCACAGGATAAGCTTCCCGAAACAAGTCGACAACCGCCACCTCGCTATAACCATTGCGAATCAAGCTTTGCTGTAACACCTTGGACACCTGATGATGACCTTCTCCGTAATCGGCCGTTAAAATTAAAATTTGCGGTTCCTGTCCCACTATTGTCACCTCATTTCCTTTGTCAAGCCATTTCATCCAGACGAACGAATTGCAAGTTGCGTCCCTGTAATTGATGCAGTACTTCCTCCAGAGCCCGAAGCATAAAATATGGCGCGTGACGGTCCGCTCCCGGCGAATCTCCGCTGTCATGCAGCAAAATAACAGATCCGTCCGTAATTCCGTTCAGCAGCGTTGCCTTCAGCTTCTTGCGGCAGCTTCTGCTGCGCCAGTCCCCCGCCTTCAAGGACCAGAGTACAATGCGGTACGATTTGGGATGAAAGAAATCGAAAGCGTTCATGAGCCCCCACGGCGGACGATAGTGATCCGGCCTTTTTCCAATTATGGATTCAATAATATCTGCGGTCCGTTTCATATGATCACGCCGCACCGTCCAGGGAAGCATCAGCCAATTGGAGATGTGATTGTAATTGTGGATTCCAATCTGATGACCTTCACGATCCATTCTTCTGATCAGATCCGGGTGCAGCTCCGCCTGCGAGCCAAGCACGAAGAATGTGGCCTTCACTTGATAATCCTGCAATAAATCCAATAATTCCGGTGTATACCTCGGATGCGGCCCATCGTCGAACGTGAACGCTACCTGGTTCTTGGTCGTTCCCTTACGAAAGGCTCCAAATTTGATCATTCTTGGCAGAAAACTAGGAATTATCATATACAGACTGATGAAGCCTATGAGCCCAATCAACAAATATTTAACAAGCAACGTCTTTATCCTCCTTAGTGAAAATTAAGCTTAAGCATACTGCTGCAAGGAGCAAACCCATTTTTCTTCCTGTGTATCGCTCTGCATGCTCAGAATTTGCATGACCGCATGTCTGGCGGAATCCTGCTGTCTGCACAGCCCTGCCTTCTCCCTCATTTCTTCCAATAGGGAAGGCTGTTGAACCAGCCGCTGAAGCTGATCCTGCAAATTGTCAATCTGACATAGATACGCTACTCCCGCTTGAATCAAATAATCGGCATTATCCTTTTCCTGCCCCAGCCGTGGCTCCAGCAGCAGCATGGGAAGCTGAAGCGCCAGCGCTTCGGAGGTCGTCAGTCCGCCCGGCTTGGTAATCAATACGTCTGCGGACGCCATCCATTCATGGATTCCCTCCAGGAAGCCTGTCAGTATGACGTTATCCCTGTCTCCCAACGCTTCACGCAGGCGGTACAGCAGCTTCACATTGCGTCCGCATACGATGACAAATTGCACGTTAGGGGGAAAAGAGTCAGATTGCATTTGCTCGATGAAGGATTTATCGATAATCCCGCAGCCGCCACCCATCACCAGCACGACAAAGGCGTCAAGAGCCAAGGCCAGCTTCTCGCGCAGCCGGTCTTTATTGTCATGCTGACTGTAGGATGGGCGAACAGGGATGCCCGTTACAGCGATTTTGTGGTCAGCAACGCCTTTTCTCTGCAGAGCTGCACGCACGCCTTCGGAGCCAACCAGATACAGATCCGTAGACGGATGTATCCAATAGCTGTGATCGGAATGGTCGGTAATGACCGTTGCCGCAGGCAGATCCGTCATCCCTTTTTCCTTAAGCAAGGAAATGGCGGCTGATGCCAACGGGAACGTGCTGACAATCAACGTCGGCTGTTCCTCATTCAGAAGTTTGAGCAGCCGCTGCAGGCTGGTCGTGAGAAAATGCTTCAGGAAGAAAGTAAGTGTACTGTCCGTCCGGGTCTTCTGATACATATATCCGTATGAGGAAGGAAAATGCTTCACCCATTGCAGGAAGCAATACCGTTCAACCACATGCATGCGGGGATGGATCCATTGCATGAAGTCGATCACCTCTACTCCCTGTTTGTACAGCACCGATGCCTCTAAAATCGCCTTGGCCGCCTGCATATGTCCATCCCCGAGCGCGCCGGACAGAATCAGCAGCTTTTCCCGTTTCATGCTATTCATCAACAATCGCCTCCCTCGTGAAATTTAACTATGCATGAACAAAACAACCAGCACCGCCGTTAGGAATCCGACCATCCCACCAGCCACACAATCGATCGGATAGTGATAGCCCCAATAAACCCGGGATATGGCCACCAACAAGGCCAGACCAATCAAGACAAGCATAATTGCCGGCGATGAGGCCAACATAAAAGGTGTAACCAGGGCGAAAATAGCGGTAGTATGGCCGGATGGGAAGGAATAATCCTTCAACGGGAATTTGCCTACCTTCACCTGCTCCAGCTTGCGGAAAGGCCGGTCTCTGCGCACCTTTCTCTTGATCAGGACAGCAATGATATGGCTAACGGCCAGTGCGATCAAGCTTTGCAGCCCGATTCTGCTGAACTCCCCCTCGGCGAACCATGCCAAGGACACTGCGCAAATGATGGTAAACAAAGCTCCGCCCAAATGGGTAATCCATCCGAACAATCGGTCCATTGCCCGACTGCTCAGCCGCTGGTTGCACCAGAAGAACATCGTTTGATCAATTCGCCTTATCCACTGCATCCTGTTTTCCGCCTCCATTCCCTGTTTTTTCGGTCGGTTGATGTTCATCCCTTATCTTCCTCCGCTCGCACAGCTTCCGTATCAAGAACCATATTGCCGCAATCGCAACACCAACGCCCACCAGCGTAATCGTGAGAACTTGGTTCACCATATTCTCTGCCGCGCGGCCATATATATAGAAGAGAAAACCGACTACATAAAACTTCACCGCCCGGCCAATGGCCGCATAGCTGAGCAGCTTCCATAACGTATAATTCATGCATCCGGATAAAATCGTAAATATTTTAAACGGAATCGGAGTGAACGATCCGATCAGGATTGCGGCCTCGCCACGGCGGGCAAATAAGTCGCTTGCCGAATCCAGCCATTTTTTCTTCATTACACTGCCTAAAACATGCTTTCCCGACAGCTTGCCGATCCCATAACCGATCGGTGTCCCAAGCAGGCTTCCGGCAAAGCCAACCGTAGCGAGCCATAAAGCCGACTCCGGTTGCACTGCGCTTAAAGAAAGCTGCAGGAAGAACGCCGGGATAGGAAAGATAATCGCATCGAGCATAGCGTGAATAAAAAGTCCCGTCGCTCCGAAGTTCTGTAAAAATTCCATAATTTCATCCATGAATGCCTTCCCGCCTTTGTTACAGAGCATGATAAAAAATAGGTTACCTCTGGGTGGTATGGGTTTCCAGTCGCTGTGTTTCAACTCCATACCGCCCTCCAGGAACTTACCCACCACGCTCTTAGTTTCTTTTGTTTTTAATTAATTGGATCTTGATTTGGGTAGACATAACTCCTTTGAAACGGACTGTCTCTTCATCGTCATAAATCGGTTCCTCAGCGAGCTGCGGGAGTGAATCAGCATCATCGGTATCAATTTTTCGGTCTTGCGGCCAATCCGCTTCTTGCCTTCAGGGTGCATGACGGATAACAATAATCGGAGATAAGCCGTTGTAATGCGTTGGAACAGATCGGATTTCATCGGTTGTTGTTCGAAACCAAGACCATGTATCAAACCACGATGAAGCAGCGTAACGCCGACTAACGCCTTCACCTCTCTGAACTCCGGCTGACTTGCGAATGCCTCGCTGATCTGCTGCATGGATTTCCGTGTAAGCCGGGCCGTCATGAGCGCTGCGCGGTCTGAGTCTTCGGATTTGATCAGCGTCAGAATCGTTTCATTATTGAGATGGAGTTCCCCGACCAGATCGCCTTTATTGATGATCGTGGAGTCCGCACAGACGATACTCTCCCCTCGGTGTTTCTTAATCATGACTTTGCAAATTCCAAAGTGCGATGTATGCGAGCCGCGAAAGCGTGAAATCCAATCGAACCCTCTTTCCCACACCATCCAGGCCGCCTGCATTGAAGATTTGCGTAAACGAAGCAACATTGATCCAATCATCCCTCATTCTTATTTTAATCGACAAATTTTATTGAAATTGTCCAACTGAAATAATATTCCTATGTGAATTCCTTATTTTTGTTACTTTTATGATAGAGGATTTAACCAAAAAAGCATCCGGGCTGAGGTACTGGATGGTGGCCCGTCTTGAGGGGGGCCTTCACTCAATTTGATGCACATCGCTGATCGCTCAAGTTTAATCTGATATATAAGTGCGACCAAAAATAATTTCGTTACATGCTAGTTGAGATTCATTTGCACTCCTAACAATCCAATCAGGTAATACTGATAAGATGGCTTCTCCTTCTGAAAAGTCCGGATGACCCGAATCACATCGGTACGATGCTGATCGGAAACCTTCAATTAAAGCAGTGTGCAGCGCGTGCCGGGAAAATGACGGAAAGTCCCCTCATAGACATCTTCTTCAACAAACCCTGCAACCTAAGGATTCGTCGCCCTCTTACGGCCGAAGCTAAACAATTCATTCAGTTCTGCGTACCACCTGTAAGAAATGTACAGCTGAATAAGAACGTGAGTTCAAATCCCTGAAGTAGCGAATCGTTAAAGAGCAGCGTTAGGAATCCGTCTCCAATATAGCTATTATAGTAAGTGCAACTCCTTTTCGAATGGTGAATGATTTCATAACGCAATCGCTCCTATTATTTTAGATTGTTGTTCTGCTTTCCCCCTCACCTTACCTCCGATATTGTTAAATCGAACAGTGATAAAACCGCCAAGCTTTGATGACATCGTACTTGGGCCTGTCACATATACCGCATGACAAACTGTCAACTATCTTATATGACTAGGTCTGAATCATTCGAAAATTGATTTGCAAAAAAATATAAGAAGGTGTGCGTAATTCGTGTTCTCGATAATGAAAAAAAGGTTCTGATTATAATAATGGAATTTATTCACTCACTTTCTAAGGAAATTCTGCCCGTTAAAAAAGGAGCCGATCACGTTGATCAGCTCCTTTTTTTATTAAGTTAGCGTTTGCCGTTAAAGTTTAATGGATCACATTTGTTGCCTTAATGGAACCTGGCACTTATTCCATTAATCTACCTTTACTTCATTATCATTCGGAATTAATTCATACAATGTACGAACATCACAACCGATGGAATCGGCGATCGATATGGCAATTTTGAGAGGCATCACTCTCTTGTTTTCAATAAAGTCGTAAACTCGTTCCGGTTTAAAAAGCAAGTCTTTTGCCAGCCATTCTGCTGACTTTCCAGATTCCATCAATCGTTCACTCAGTAAGCAACGTCCTAGTTCAAATTTCAAGAAGCGATGACCTCCCGCATAAGATAATATTTAACCTAAGCGTTGTCCATTGCCAGCATGAATATACTTCATAAAGGGAGCCATAACGATAAAGTTCCTCTTGCGTCGGCCCAATTTGTTGGGTGAGCTCCTTCCCGTCGCTATCGTTTCCCCTTATTTATCCATTACAAAAATTCGATATACCCTTCTGTTCCATGCACGCGAATTCGTTGCCCATCTTTTATCAGTTTGGTCGCATTCTCCACTCCGACAACGGCTGGCAAGCCATATTCACGTGCGATAACGGCTCCATGGGTCATCAGTCCACCCACCTCCGTAACCAAGCCTTTTATGGATAAAAACAATGGAGTCCAGCTAGGATCGGTAAAGGCGGTGACTAGTATATCGCCATCTTCCAGATCAGCCCCTTCTATATTCAGGATCACACGTGCCCGCCCCTCTACAATACCCGAAGAAACAGCGAGGCCTACAATAGCTTCGGCAGGGATATTTTCTCGTTTGTACTGACCCGTAATGATTTCGCCATCAGACGTGATAACACGTGGCGGAGTTAGTTTTTCATATAATCTGTACTCATCTTTTCGTTTGTCGATGACCTGGTAATCCAGTTTATTTGTGCGTATGGTTTCCTGCAATTCTTCAAAAGCGAGATAGTAAATATCTTCTTTTTCATGAAGAACGTTGGCTTGTACGAGTCGTTCCGCTTCCTTTAGTAAAGCCTGTTTATAAATAAAGTAGCGACTAACAATGTCGTATTTCGGATATTCACGATAACCGATGAAGTTCCGGATCAGGTCGATCATTTGTTTTGTCTCTTCGGCTTTTTGTTCACCACCCGGTAATTGTTTCAATCGGGCTAATAAGTCCTGTTCTTTGTTCAAAGCTTCCTGTCGCCCTTGCTCAAACTTTCGTTTACTGGCGCCAGGATCAAGGTTTTTGATGTTACTGAGGATCATAGGTACCAGTGTACTTGGTTTTTCACTCCAGCGTGTTCTTGTAATATCGATCTCCCCGGCACATCGCATTCCATATTTGTCGAGATAAGCAGTAATAACATCACGCACCTGCTGTCCACCTTCGAATTGAACCAGTTCTTCTAAAAAGTTATCATCCTTTACCTGTTGTAAATACTCAATTATTTTCGGGTAGGGACGAATCACATCTGCAACATCCAATAGCTCCATACCCATTTCAGAAGTGACGTTGTTAGGTACAGATAAGGAAAGTGTGTCTGCTACGTTTTTTTCACCTAACCATTCATCCATTTTTTCATTGATCCATGCTGAAGCATGGATGGCGGACATAATCACACTCAAGTTTTTCAGATCTGACGCACGCTGCCTCCGTTGCTGCATATCTTCCAGGATACAATCTAATACATCCAATCCTGATTTCGTTTGGGTGTTATGTTTTAACGCTGATAACGATGTCTCACTACTCTTAATCAAATCGGCAACAATTGCCGGGTCGTTTCCTGCTTCTGCCAGAATATCCGCAGACGACATACCCTTATGGCTTTTAACGGGTCCCGGTTCGCTTTTGTCAGATGGGTCCAATTTTATGAAATCTCCCCGCTCTATGATGGTAATAAGCGCGTCTTTTATGAGCGGATCGGAGTGCCCTAGAACATCCAATAAATTTTGCCTGCCAGCCGGTGAAGCCAGGCCCATCGTGATATCCACAAACAGCCTTCCGCCACCAGTTCTAAACATGGGCGTGGCACCTGTTAATATCCAAACAGATATCCCCAGTGGTTTAATAGGATCAGTCATCATTTGCTGATGGCCGACAGATACATACACGTGATTCTCCTGGTCATTTGCTTCAGGAATGGGATATAAAGTGGTGATCGGCCGGCTCTGGACAATATAAAATGTATCATCAGCCAAACACCATTCGATGTCTTGGGGGCAGCCGAAATGTTCTTCGATCTGTCTTCCAATGCGTGCCAGTTGTAAAATTTGTTGATCCGTAAGGGTTTGCGTTTTTTGCTGATCAGGATTGAGCTGCTTGGTCTCTGTTCCGCCTTCTTTTCGCCCATAAATAGCCATTTTTTTGGTTTCTATCCTCTTGCTGACGATTACCCCATTCTGTACTTGATAACAATCGGCAGATACCAAGCCGGAGACCAGCGCTTCTCCAAGTCCGAAACTTGCATCGATAGAGAGCAGCTTTCGGTTGCCATTGATGGGATCAGCGGTAAATAAAATCCCTGAAGCCTGTGGGAACACCATCCTTTGAACGATGACAGATAAATAAACTTGGCTGTGATCAAATCCATTCTGCATTCGGTAAATTACCGCGCGTTCCGTAAATAAAGAAGCCCAACATTTGCGGATATGCTCCAAGATGGATTCTTTGCCGATAATATTTAAATAAGTGTCTTGTTGACCAGCAAAAGAAGCATGCGGCAAATCCTCAGCGGTCGCACTAGAACGCACGGCATAAGCATATTCATCGCCAAACTGGGAGAGATAGTGAGCAACTGCTTTCACAACATCGGAAGGAATGGCTACTTCCATAATGGCCTGTCGAATCTTCTTGCTGATTTCATAAATTTGTTCTCGATCTTCTACTTTAAGCGTAGTTAGCCGATCCAACAAAGCATGAATCATTTCGTTTTGTTCGATGGCTTTTTGATATCCCACTGTTGTAACACAAAACCCTTCTGGCACTTGTATTCCTTCCATTTTGGTTAATGCCCCTAAGTGTAGCCCTTTTCCACCAACAAGCAAAAGCTGAGTGTTATCCATTTCTTGAAAATCGAGAACCAGTGAATTCATTCAACATCTCTCCTAACCATTAATATAGAGAAAAAAGCGAACAATCATGATCATGCCTAGTCACCGCCGAAGTAAGTCGCCGCGTACTTCCTCTCAAAACCGCTTGATTATGTACGCAGCCTGATTGCACATTCCATCTTCCTTTCTATTTTCTGGGGGGGGTAAAAAAAACATTGACAAATCAAAGTTCTAGATGTACTATAAAAATAGGAATAATATTTTTTCGGTTGTTTATATGATTTGTCAATAACGCTATCGATTATATCATAGCTATTTTTTGTGTTCAATTATTTTATATAAAAAGAGATGATCCTTGAATTTATCAGGGTCATCTCTTTTTGTGATTACTCTTTTACCGATCCTACAACAATTCCAGTCACAAAATATTTTTGAAGTAACGGATAAATCAGCAGTAGCGGGATGACAGCGACTACGATTTTTGCCGCATTTAGATTTTTATTTGAAATTTCAGTCAAGTTGCTGAGTTGTGCTGAGTTGGTGCCGGATTGAAGAAGTTCCGCAATGTTCACGTTAAGGGACTGAATATAAGTCATTAGCGGATAATTGCTGACTTGGGTCATATAGATCAAACCGCTAAAGAAATCATTCCACGTTCCCACGATACTGAATAGTGCTACCGTCGCCAGCGCAGGGATGGACACGGGAACATACACTTTGAACAGGACCTGGAGCGGATTCGCCCCATCGATGAATGCTGCTTCTTCTAGCGCCTTAGGTACAGCAGAGAAGAAGTTCATGACAAGGATGACACTGAATATAGGGACAGCTCCCGGTAGAACAAGCGACCAAATTGTATTAAGCATATCGAGGTTTTTGATCAGTAGATAACTCGGGATCATCCCGCCGCTGAACAGCATGGCAAAAATCATGACATTCATATAAATGTTTCTGCCACTAAATTCCCTTTTCGACTTGGAGAGCGGGTATGCCATTAAAATAATAAGAATCATGTTGAGAATAAGTGTAAGCACAACACGTAGAACAGATATGCCAAAGGAACGCCAGAACTGAGCATCATCGATAATTTTCGTATACGCTGCTGTTGTAAAATTGACCGGTACGAGACCTACAGCATTAGCTGACACGGCCTCGCTGCTGCTGAATGAAATCGCAACGATATTCCATAACGGAAGAAGGCAGATCAATGCCAGAAATATGACGATGGCATTGATGACAAACCGGCCAATTCGATCTTTTAGGCTTACAGAATATGACATAGGCTTTGCCTCCTTAGAATATTTTCCGGTCGGTGTATTTCTTGGCCAAATGGTTGGCGGACAATAGCAAAACAATACCGATCACTGACTTGAACAGGCCAACAGCCGTACCGAAGCTATACTGTCGCCCAACGAGTCCAATCCGATATACATAAGTATCCAGAATATCTCCCGACTCATAGACAACCGGATTATACAGATTATAAATTTGATCGAAGCCGGCACTCAAAATATTGGTTAGACTCATCACTCCCATGAGCAGGATAATAGGCAGCATACCTGGCAATGTAATATGCCATACTTTTCTCCACCAGCTGGCTCCATCCATTCCTGCCGCTTCATACAGACCCGGATCAATCGAAGTAATTGCAGCCAAATAGACGATGGAACTGTAACCGAACTCCTTCCACACGTCTGTCCCAATAATCAGCGGCTGGAACCAGGTGTTGCTGCCGAGAAAATTAATATTCTCCAGACCGAAAAAAGCCAAAATTTGATTCACAATTCCATCCAAACTGAACATGTTAACAACCACGGATGCTAGAACTACCCAGGATAAAAAGTGTGGCAAATAAACAATTGTCTGTACGGATTTTTTAACGAATTTGATGCGGATCTCATTTAACAAGATGGAAAAAATGATAGCCATCATTGTTCCCAATAGAATCTTGGCAATGGCAATCACCAACGTATTACTAAAAACCTGTGCGATGTCCGGCAGCTTAAACATATAAATAAAATGCTTCAGCCCTACAAATTTGGAGCCAAACATCCCCTTGGCTGGTATATAATCCTGAAACGCCGTAATGACACCGACCATCGGAACATAGCTGAATACCAGCAAAAATAAAATACCCGGAAGCATCATCAGATGATATATGGCACCCGTGCCGAACCGGATTTTTGCTTTATCGTTTCCCTGTTTCATGGATGGACCCCTTTCCTAAAAGCAGGGCTGCGTATTGCAGCCCTGTTAGCAGTTTAAGATTGTTTATTTTTTGGATGCAACCTCGTCTTTAATTTCCTGAATTACCTGGTCACCGCCTTGCTTCTTCCAATTGCTAACGAATGTATCGAAGTAATTCAGAGGTTCTGCACCTGTCACGATTTTGATAAAAGATTCCTGCTCCATCTTGGTCAGATTAGCCCAGGTCTGTTTCATGCTTGGTGTAGTTCCGGAGAAAGCGGGTGTCATCCATACAAATTTGTTTTCCCGTGTCAGTTTGTCAATGAGTCCCACTCCGTTGATACGCGAGTGATATTTCGACCAGGCTGTTACGTTATCCGTATCCATATTACTTAAGTAAGTCTGGATACTTTTAATATTGTTCTTTGATTCTGTTGTCCGGACCTGATCCAAACTTATCTCTCCTTTAATCCCTCGAACGATATCAGAGTAGTCATCCAGTAACGAGGTCGCCGAGTTGACTTCAATATTAAACGGTCTGGTAGAACCGTCTACGCCGTTCTCTTGATACTTGGCAGCTTCTGGCATAGATGTTCCCACATTTTTATCATTTGCCAGCTTATCGTAGAAAAGGTTTACGATTTTAACGGCGAGTTCCGGGTGTTCGTATCCTTTTCTTACAACGATAAACTGATTAGCTGGATTGGCGTGTGCCACGTTTACCTTTCCATCTGCATCTTCCAAAGTGTAAGCCGTGAATTTCGCATTCTTATCCTTCTGCTTCACGTTGCCCAGACCCCAGTCGGGAATATGCCATGGTCCAAAAGCAATACCGCATTGGCCGTTGGTGTACAGTGCCGTAATATCATCAAATGTGCGTGTTCCAAATTGCGGGTCGATGAGGCCTCTCTTGAACCAATCTGCCATGACGCCTAACATCTGCTTGGTTTCCTTAGTTGTCGAGCCATAAACAATGCTGCCGTCCTTCCCCTTCAACCAGTATTGAGGGAATGCACCCTTGGTGGAGGCAACTCCGAGCATGGTATAGGCAGAACCATTATAGTCACTTGTATTCAGGGTGTTCACAAAGGGAATACCTACCGGTTTCCCGGATTGGCCAGGATCTCTTTTCAAGAATTCCTCGGCCGTTTTCTCCACATCATCCAGTTTGATGGCCCCGTCTCCGTCTGCGTCAAGTTGGATTCCCAGTAGATCCAGCCAATCCTGACGAACCCAGACCATGGTTGGCGCGGAATCTAGGGAAGTAGCCGGAAGTCCCATTAAACGTCCATCTATCGTCGCACTGTCCAATGCACGGCCCTCATAAGAGTCGTATATGTTCTTGATGTTATCTGTGGCATACTGCTTGTAAATTTCCGTCATATCTTCAATCAGATCATTATCAACCAGTTCTTTGAGTTCATCCTTGGAATCAACACGCATCATGTCAGGCAGTTCTCCAGAGGCGATGGCGAGAGAAACCTGACGGCTGTAATCTTCTCCGTTGGCTTCAAATTGGTCTTTAATCTGAGCGTTAAACGCTTTTTTGACCAGTCGAGTATACGCATTGTTCTCATACGAATCTCCAGCCGGCAGCTTCGGGTTGGCCGTAGTCACACGACCCATCGTGACGGTTATTTCGTCTTTATAGGCACTGAATGGGTCTCCGGGTGTTACCTCATATTTGCCCGCTTCCTTCGCAGTGGGAGGGTTGGATGAAGCCCCACAGGCTGCAAGGGTTGAAATCATTAGGGCAGATATCGACAGTACGGCCAGACGTCTCGTCAACAATTTGCTTTTTACGGACCATTTAGTTGTCATCTCATTCGATTCCCCTTCGTTGTGAATATTTCTCTATCATTGTTGTTTACGCTTTCATTATAAAACTCGATGAAGACAAAACGAGATAGGGATTAAACGTCTGTTTGGATAGAAAAATGTATACGGTTTCATCTAGAGGCATAAAGCCATAGTTGGCTTGAAAGCATATATCCTACCTGCCGACATACATTTGTCTATCTTTACTTACTAACCAAAGTGAAGCACAAAAAACCGGCAGCTCCTATCAGGAATCTGTCGGCTTGACTGAATTATAAAAGAGTACGCTTTTTATCCCCTCTGCCCAGCTGTCGATATTCACTTGGAAGCAGGCCTGTCAACTCGCGGAAAATTCGGCTGAAATATTTTTCATCCGTATAACCCACTCGCTCCGCAATCCAGAAAATCGTGTTGTTTGTATTCAATAAATACTCTTTAGACTTCTCTATTCGTATAAATCGGGAGTACTCATTAAAGGTTTTCCCCATCAGATCCTTGAAGCATTGACTGAAATAGCTTCGGCTGATGTTCAGTTGCTGGGACAGACCTGAAGCTGTAAAAGCTTGGTCCAAATCATTGTGCATGATCATAATCGCTTTTTTCACGGCGTCTACAATTTCCTGTGAATACGAAGTCTGTTCATCTGACTTACGAATGCCCTCAGAGGTCTGCTTGATCCACTCTTCTACCTCGTACCAGGATTGAAAAGAATGGATCATTGAGATTCTACCCAGCGTAGTCTGGGCAAAAAGGTGATTCCATTCCATAACTATAGAGTATAGCAATCCCATCAGCTGGCCTTTATGCAGTCTTAGTGATTTGAGCTGTTCAATCAGTTGGTTGTAGTAACTATCGTTGTGGGTCCATGGTGATAGGAACCAACTTTGCTTAATACGATCCATGTCTTCATCCTTCGGTTCTATTGGAAAAGAGTCCTCCACATCCATCGAAACGGCAATGACAGGATCATAAGGGTTGTATGCATAGAATAAGGACGTTTCTGTATAATTCATAATCCAGTTTTGGATTTGCGACCATGTTCGGTCTTGTACATCGGATATAACCAGCAAGGCGCCTTGGGGAACTTGATTCAGGGATTCCTTCAGTTTATGGAACAGCTGATCCTCTACGTCCATGGGTGCCGTCCACATCCAGCAGTTCCGTTCAACCTCCCATCGGATCTCGTCTACATTGGATGTCAGTTCAATCGGCCAGCTCTGTCCTGACTTGCGATCCAGTGAAACAAGTGCATACACATGGCGATAATGGACATTGGTCTCACTTAGCAGAGGCAGCTTTCGTCTTGTATTCGCCAGTTCGTCAATCCGAGCATGTATTCGATGCAGCACGTGTTCGAATTGCTCCTTCTCGAGCTGAACTTTGGCTATATAGTCGATGGCTCCAAGTCTGAGCGCTTCTTGGATATAATCGAAATCTTGATGCAGTGTTAATACGACAATATGTAGTTCTGGATAGAGCTGCCTTGCAGCTCGCATCAGTTCAATACCTGACATCACCGGCATCGCGAGATCCGTCAACATCAGATCGACCGGTTGGGCTTTCAGAAAATCCAGTGCTTTCAACCCGTTACTTGCTTCTCCTACAACCTCCATATTGAACTCGTTCCACGGCATCGCAGAGCTTATTCCTTTTCGTACTAATTTATCGTCATCCACTATCAATACCTTAATCATCCTCAGACATCTTCTCCTTTGATAGGAAGTATGAGCAGTATACTTGTCCCTGTACCCAATTCACTTTCGATCACCAGTTGTGCTTGATCTCCGTACTGTGCCCTCAACATGCGGTGGACATAATTGAGTCCAATGCCCATCCCTACTTTTTTATGTTCAGTTATACGATTATTCAGAAGTCTTTGAATCGCTTCCTCGGTCATGCCTGCTCCATTATCCTGTATTAAAATATTCAGCGTTTTAGCAAGTGTAACTTCAATTTGAATAAAACCTTCGTCACTCAGTCCATGATAAAGTGAATTTTCAACCAACGGTTGCAAAATAAAACGAGGCACAGGTATTTGAAGCACTTGATCATCCGCTGAAATACGTACGTCAAATTCAAAGTCATATCGAATTTGCTGCAGGATTAGGTACTGTCTTAGCGCATCAATTTCCTCTTCCATCGTGGATACTTGCCCTAATTTACCCAAATTGTAATACAACAGCTTGTTCAAGGATTGCACCAACTTGTCAATCTCCCCTTGTCCGTTCATGACGGCCAGCCAGTGCACAGTATCCAGCGTATTCATCAGAAAGTGAGGATTGATCTGATATAACAATTTTTCCACTTCCAAATCTGCACGGATCTTCTCTTTCTGCTGCACTTCCTTGAACAGGTCGCCGATTTGATGCTGCATATTTGAGAATTCCCCCAATAGAAAATCAAACTCGGGAATTTGAGTGCGGGTCTGGCTGCCTGCCTTTTGTGGATTCTGAGACATTCCGTTAATTTCCGAATGGAACAGACCTAATGGTTTGTAAACCATCTTCCACAGAAGCCAAGCCAGAAATACGGTAAAGCCGAGAAAAAATAAAGCGACCAGTAATATTTGAAGCAACCACTGGTTTTTCTCCTGTTGATACTTAGCCTGCGAAATTACCGATATGACGCTCCAGTTCTGAGTGGAGTCCTCCTTAAACCAATGGTAATCACGGGATATTCCATCTTTTGCAGTACCTTTCGATATGCTGGAAAAATTCTCTCCGACCTTCATCGCTTCTGGAATTTCACTGTAAACAATGTTGCCCTCACCATTCAGGATTAAATGCGATAAAGCTCCTTTGTATTGATTGTAACCCAGTATATCCTGTGTAAGACGAAAGCCGGATTCGATGTAAATATATACATCGTCCCTTTGAGGCAGCTGTACCTTTCGCATAGCAGATAAAACAAGCTGATCATCAAATCGGTTCATACTCATATGGGGACCATAGTACGCAATGCCATATGATTTGGAAAGCACAGGCAAAGACTCGGGAGAAAAACGATCTTTGATGGGAAAGTTAGCGAACTGTGTAGTGCCTTCTTTCTGGAAATAGTATAAGGTCAGACCTATATTCGGATTAGTAAACGTTACAACATTTAACTCATTCTTTAATTCATCTCTAGCCTCAATCAATTCAAATATATTGGAGGAAGGCTTCAAGACTTCATCCAGTTTTTTGCCTAATGTACCACTATAGGATAATTGCTGAGTAACATGATTCAGGTTGGTAATTGAATTTTCCAGTGATGAAGTTACCTGCTGTAGATTGCTCCTAATTCCATCATTGATTTTATTTACAAAAATGGAATCAATGGTATAATAAGAAATTGCAAATATACTAATAAAGGGAATAAACGCGCTGAGAAAAAACAATAAAAAGATTCTTTTTTTAAGTGTCATTCCGCCCCATTCTCCTTAGGTAAATAAAAGAGCAAGCCCCTGATTATGGAGCTTACTGTTTATTGAACAACAGCTCTATCAATTATCGTATTCCTCATAGACAGCGACCTATTTGAGAATAGACAACATCTACATCCGATCCAGACTGGAATAATCAGGATTTTTCCATCTCGGTGAGGTCCAATTCTGTTCATAATTATAGAATGATATTCCAATATGTCAAACGCTTTCATGGAATTCATAGAACTTATTCTCCCTTCCTCTTTGCATACATCGCATCGCATTGTATTCGTTCTTTTTAGACAAAGAAAAACTCCCCTTCAATTAGCGGTTTATTTATTAAACCTGTCTACTTGAAGGGGAGCATATCAAAATCGGTACTCTGTTCCGTAATTTATAATAGCGAGGTTACGAACTTCACCTCCGGAAAGCGGTTATCCGGTCCTTTCATTAAGATTCCGCCTTGATTTTTCAGATACCTATCGAAGAAATCCAGCATATAGGCATTGATAACGGAGTTCGCTCTTTCGGGCGCAATCTTTCCTGTAATGCCCAGCATTTTGAAAATCGGAGAAATGAACTGTACGTCGGTAAAATTCAAATGCTCCGTATTTTCGATATAGAGGACTTGTCCTCCTTCGTCGACCGTTTCGCGCATCCGTTCAAGCTCCAACTTTTTATCTTCCGTTACTTGATCCTCCCACTCTCTTGTTGATCCCATACGGTTAAGCTCTGCATCCGTGTAGACCCGGTTATCCATCACCATTTTTAATTTTTCGAAATAGCTTTCCGAGTTGATGAACAAAAACGGCTTTCGCAGACCCTCTCTGTCACGCAGTCGATAAAGCCCTCCATCAAGGTCTATCCCGACTGCGATTCGCGGATCGTAAGAAGCGTCATAGGCCGTCGCTCCGCCGATGGAATGACCGAACACCCCGACATGACCGAGATCAATCCTCCCTTTTAGATGACTTGGAATCTTCCCCGATTGGATGAGCTCGAATTGGTCCAGCGCAAACGCCACATCGCCGGTTAAAACTTGTCCCAACTTGTCGCGATTTTCTCTGCTCGTCTGGTAATCATGGTCGGGCGAGAATAAGTCGTTGGTTGTGCTGGTTGTGATTCGACCGTCCGGAAACTCGGTTGCAAATGTATTGTAGGTGTGGTCGATCACTGCCACGATATATCCATGACTCGCGAGATTTTCGGCTTGCGACGTGTGAAGAAACCTGGAAGAGCCGTTGCCGGGATTCGCAAGGATCAGCGGGTATGAAGTCTGTGCCGAAGAGACTTCGGCCCCCGAATAAGCATGACTGGATACGTACTTCAGGTGTTGAAACGTAAACTCGGGAAGGCCATAGTTCGCGGCCATATAACGTAAAATCTGGGTATCGGGAATAAAGGGAGCGTACTTGCCGGTGCTAGCTTGAGCCGGATACCAGACCTGAACCATCAATTCTCTCTTACCCTCTCTGGCTTCGTCGAAAATCTCTTCCCTATTTGTATCCACGAAATGAAAAGTTTGCGTTCCTACCTTAAATTCGCCTGTCGGTTCAGGTAGTTTAAATACAGGAAAAGCATACATGAGACCCGCTGTTGCGACCAGCATTATTGCTATAGCGGTATAAGCTGAACCCAACATGAATCGTGGGATTTTTTTGGGACCGTTTTTTTTAAAATAGCTATAACCTGAAATGGCTAAAAAAATGATCGTTATGCAATATGGGAAAAATAGCTGAACTCTGTATCCTTCCACCGTCCAATGAATGACCAGTAAAAGTGTGGCAATCCCGCTTGCAACGAATACTGGAATTCTACGCCGTCCTTTTTTTAATAGTACGGTTAATACAAATAAGCCGATGTTTGACAATAAAAGCAACAGTTCAAACAGCCTCATCTCGATTCTCCTTTTAAAAAATTTCTATTTTCGTTTGTTCCAATCTTATCCTGCCAGGCTGGCATAAGCTATCGATTTGCCTTACATCTACCTTACAATTTTGTAATTCGATCTTGCGGTATTGGAGGACTCGTAAAAACAGTAAGTTCAATCATTCAATCATATATGGAGAAATACGGGTATCGAGCTGAAGCGGTCTAATTGTTTATTTGCAGTCAATGCTATCAACCTTTCTCTATAGAAAAATAATGTTGCGCCTAGGATGCCTCTCCATAGCAACAAGCAATCGGTGATCATAATGTGACCCTCGAATTAAATGATAATAATTATCATTATCAATTATGGTGTATCAAGAACTACGGAAATTGCAAATACACAAATTGTGAATGCTATATATAAAGACAAAAGCCCTCGCATCTAGAGGGCTTTTGGAATAAATCAGCTATTCATTTGAGTCGCCTCAATCCGCCACTTGCATCAACGGAGTATCAGCACGCACAGGACTCCAAGAGGATCAGATTTTGCATAACCCGACAAAAACTCTAGCTTTGCTTCACTCATCTGCACCGATATTCACGGCTTTCCCTTTCACACGGGGTTCCCCGTCGATATCCTCGGTTCCGATGATGGCGTTATCCGTTGATCCGGAATCGATCGCTGGTGACAAAGACTGCAAACGGAAGTCGCCATTCGTGGCATTCACGAATATAGGATCGGCAAACAGAGAATGCGCATCGTTGCCCGTTCCCGATTTGTACGTGGAGAATCCTGTATATTCTTTATCTTTCCAGGTCCAGTTGGCCCCCGAACTGCCACCAGGTGCAAAATATAAATTATAATCAACAACATTGCCCGAATTTTGAGTATATCCATTGTAGATCAACACATCAGTCGAACTGGCTACGAAAATATTGTTCTTGATCACGTTGTTTCGTGTATCATACTGAACCAAAAGCTGGCCGCTTCCGTCGTACAATGTATCGTTCTTGTACAGCGTATTGTTCACGATCTTGCTGTTTACCGTTGAGCCACGCTCGTCATCGTAGCCGCCCATAGCGATGCCGGTTAACCGGTTGATATATATCACGTTACTGCGGACCGTAATATTGCTGGTGGTTTTGCCGGCATGCTCGGAGGCAATTTCGACGCCGATGTCATTGTTATAGCTGTAATTCTGCTCGATAATGTTGTCCTTGCCCCCATCCACATAAATGCCGCCGGCCGAGTTGTCATCGCTTTTGTAGGATGGGTTATTTCGAACCGAATTATTGTACACTCGATTGCCTTTTACCACCCCATTCCGCACCTGATCGTAAGCAGTATTCGGCGCGGTTCCTTCAAAGCCGATTAGATCGATTCCAATGTTGTCGTTATCGTGAATGAGGTTGCTGGTCACTGCAAAGCCGTTCACATTACCGTTTAAAACAAGCGATTCGCTGGAGCCGAGCACGAGATTGTATAGTTCATTGCCGTTGATTGTAAGGTTGTGAATCGATGCAGGAGCTTTCGTGCCATAAACAGCGATGCCGTGAGCGTCCCGGCCTAGCCGGTCTTTTCCAGTTGGGGTGGCCGTGTTTTTGATGTCGTGGATTTTGTTATCAGACAGATTAATGAACCCCCCTGCACCGTGAACGTAAATGCCTGTAGGCACTGCGTTCTTGGAAGCAGTGGTAAAATTGCGGATTTCAAACCCTTGGATGGTGACGTAATCGACATCGGCCAATTCGATTAACCCTTCGTTCCCACTGACAGATAGGCCAGTACCGTCAACAATGGCGGTTTCCGTGCCATAGCTTGCGAACACGGTTGGGCCTTGCGAGGCGGAGCCAGAGCGGGTGATTTTCAGTTTCTCCTTATAAACACCACCTCGGACATAGACCTTGCTGCCCGGAGGGACTGTGTCGGCCGCATGCTGGAGCGTTTTCCACGGCGCATCGCTTGTTCCCGCGTTGGAATCGCTACCACTTGTCGCCACATAATATTCGGTACCAGCGGCAGAGGCGGCAGGAGTCTGCACATTACCGATTGCAAGGCCTAACCCCAAGCTTAAACCTATAAGCAAAATTTTACCGAATTTCTTCAAGAATTTTCAACTCCCATCCTAATTCAGCTTTCGTCAAACTAACGTTATCATCACTTTACGGCTTCTTGCAAGCGAAGAACATCCTCCACCGTCCATCGGCAGGCTTTCCGTACAAAAGTCGATAGCGCCCACACGCATTGGTGAATTGCAGTAATTCTTCGCCTTGACAAAGAAACCTAAATAAAAACAACCCTGAAAATATTATGTATATTTTCAGGGTTGAACGGCTAACTCAATGTCTTCAATAACACTGAACACTCTGAAATGAAACTGTTGGATGCTGCCTGTATGAAGGGCCATTATGGTCACACACCATGAGAAGACTGCCGATAAATTTCATCGACAGCCCTTCTCTTCCAAGTAGTATACTCCTCAATCTTGTTCGCTGGACAATTCCTTGAGCGATTTGATTTTACCATGGGGATGCTGTTCTTGCTTTCGTGACTTCCATGCAGCTTCTTTCCTTCTCTTCTGGTGAGCCATAACAGATATCCTCCTTTGGAAATTGTGAATATATACTACTTCCTTAAGTTGTCATTTCTCGACTCTGTTCATTCATAAAATTAAATTCGTTGGGTTTTGTTTTTAGTTAACGGGCATCTTGTTAAAGAATGTGATATCGTCTATCGGCAGCCGAGTTGTCTGATGACCCGGTTGTGCCGCTTTACCGAGTGCAATCAGCATGATTGGAATGTATCGGTCACTAATACCGAACGCTTGCTTAAGCTCGGCCGCATTATAGCCGCCCATCGCGACGGTATCGTAGCCGTGAGCACGTGCAACCAGCATAAGCTGCTGGGATACAATACCACCATCAATATGAATGACTTTATGAAGTGTTTCCTCTGGCAATGAAGCATACGTATGAATCGATCTTTCCACGAACGATTTGGCGGTATCTTCTGCTATATAGCCGTGTTTTACTGCTTCGCCGAAAACTTCATCGAGCTTCTTATATCCTTCCGTATCACCAAGCACAACGATCACCGCTGCAGCCTCAGTAACCTGGGATTGATTGTAGGCGATTGGCTGCAGTTTTGCTTTCAATTCCTCTGTCTCAATAACCAAGAAGCGCCAGGGCTGAACGTTACTCGAAGAAGGCGCAAGCGTCGCTTCTTTCAGAAGATCCTTAATCTCCTCGTGAGACAGACGAACCGATTTGTCGTAATGACGCACAGAGCGGCGCTCGCGGATGACATCGGCGAACAAGGCGGAGCTCTGACCAGTATGAGTTGAAGTTGACATTATGAATCCTCCTTTAAATAAATACTGTTTTTTATTCAGCACAGTTAAATCCAGACTAAGCGATTAGTCAAAGTTTGAAATCTATTAAAACGAAGTGCCTTGAAAAAATTCCAACAATATTTCCGCTTATGCGCACAGGCATAACTGTGTTCATTATCACACAGTATAACCTTAAAAATTAACGTTGCGCGCGGCTTGCGTTTAACTGTTGTTTATATTGCACAGTATAAAATCTAAGCAAGCCGCTGTCAACCGTCTTTTTCCAGGTTCATCTAAAGCTTGGCTTCCAGTTGATTGGCGAGATCAGCAATCGTGTACTTGCTTAATACTCCACGTATGCTATCGTCCATTTCTTGGGTAATATCCTCAAGCGTAGATTTCATACATTTACCGAGCGGATGCGTGCCAGCTGTCTCGGTAATACCAAAGGAAAGCCTGCTGTCTGAACGGAATACATCGTACACATCAACTAGTCGTATAGACTCTGCCGGTTTCCTAAGGTGGTACCCGCCGTCACGGCCTTCCCGGGTTCCGATAAGCCCTTCCTTGGCGAGAACGGAAAGTATGCGGCGCAGCAAAGAAGGCTCCGACTGAAGATATTTGGCGAGTTCAATACTTGGACAAGCTATGCTTTTGTCCTCCTGCGATAATATAACAAGCGCTTGAACAGCCAGTCCAAACCACTTTGGGTGCTGAGTCGGTGTACAATACTCCTGCTTCAACCTTTACTCTCTCCTTCCAGCTTACTCTTAAGTAGTATGAGTAAATTGTACCGAATTCCCTAATATGCTGCAATAGACGAGCTTACATCCAATTTATATATTTAAATATGGTATTGACTTCTGTGCAACAGCTTCTTTGAAAGATGGAAAGCTTAACACATGATCTGCGGCTTCACGCAATTGATTTGTAGTCAAGCTTTCCATTTGTAACTTAATGTCTGCTCCCATATTGGCGACTTGCCCTGCGATGATCGGCTTGATCCGTGTTCCCAAATGCCTCAAAACAAAGCTTATAGAAGTCCATTGCTTGGTTAAAGACTGTCTTGTTTATTATTCTTTTATTGTTTGTAAGCTGGCAGCTCATGCAACAAAAAAAGCCGCCAACTTGGCGGCTTTGTGTACAGAAAAAGCTTGTTTTCGTACTGAACATTGTTGACTAACGTTAAATACTCATGGTTTACTGGATGACTGTTTGTTGGCTGAATCACTATAAACCGTGCTTAATTTTGATGTCGCCCTAATACCATTGGGACCTTCAATGATAATACGACCTTGTTCCGTTAAGCTTGATCCTTGCCAGTCAGTGGTCATATCTAAATAATCGAGACCCGGACTGTTTCCTTTCCAAGACCATGCAAGATAACCTACACCCTTTTGCTCAGCGTAACTCATAATGGTAGCCTCATCCACATCACCGCTCGTATGCTTAATGCCGAATTCTCCAATCAGCAGAGCTAGGTTTTTATTCAGTACATTATCCATATTGCTCTTTACTGTGGCGGCATTACCTCCGGCATATTCGTACATATGAATGGAGAACATCGTATTTTTAAGCGGATCTGCATTAAATACTTCTTTTCCGTAGTCAAAAATAGATTGCGGATACTGTCCCCATCCTGCACCATCAACAATGATTGTGTTTTTGATGCCAGCATTTCTGAGCTTAGGTATAACAGACTTATAACCTTGCGCCCAGCCTCCGCCATCCCAAGTTCCATACCATTCGTTCGCGATATTGAGGATGACGGTGCTTTCTTTTCCAATGAGTGCACTTTTCATTTCAATCCAGTACTTGGCGATATTATCCAATACAGCAGCGCTGTCAGACCCTGTGCCATCATGTACTTCTAGAACAACGACCAATTTGTTCTGCTCTGATAAAGTGATTAAATTTTGTATCGCAGACAGATCATCTTTTGTCCATTGCTGACCATCCGACAGTACGATTCTGATGGTGTTCGCTCCCGTTTTTGCAATGGCAGGGATCGCTACAGACTCTTGCCCCTTATACCAGGTATAAGCGTGATTGATTCCCCTCATAACAAACGGATTCCCCTTGGCATCGTAAAGCGTTGTTCCATTAATATAAAAACCTGTATTCTCCGTTGTAGAATTCGTCGTAACCTTTAGGACATTGCTTGCTGTTGAAATATTTCCTGCTGCATCCCTGGCTTTGACAGTGAAGCTGTATGTTGTATTGGCGCTAAGCCCTGTCACCGTATAACTTGTCGTGGGGGTTGAATCGACCAAAGTTGTTCCATTGTACACATCGTAGCTGGTAACATCGACATCGTCTGTTGATGCTGTCCATACAAGGCTTACCGAAGTGTTTGTTTTGGAGTAGCTTTTCAGGTTTGCTGGTGCTGTTGGTGCCGTTGTATCAGGGGTTGAGTCAACAAGCGTAAACTTCCATTTCTGCTGATCATTTCCGTTATCCGTCCATTGCTGCACATTTGCCCCGTCATTAGTATAACCTCCGATTACATCCAGCGCTTTACCGCTAGATTGTACAAGCAGCTTATAATATCCACCGCCGACGTCAATCATTTTCCATTTTTGATTAGTTAAATCGCTGTCTGTCCATTGCTGTACACTAGCCCCATCTTCTGAAGAGCCTCCGGCCACTGTTAATGCTTTACCGCTGGATTGCACAATCAATTTATAATATCCATCGCCAACGTCAATGACTTTCCATCTTTGCCGAGCGCTACCGTTGTTCGTCCACTGCTGCACCTTCGCTCCATCGGCAGTTGAGTCTCCTGCTTCCAGATTTTTTCCGCTATGCTGTGCCGTTAGTTTATAAGTTTCACCTGAGACAATATTTGTGTCAGCTGCGCTGGTGGTAACATCAATCACATTGCTTGCATCTGACACATTACCTGCGGTATCTCTGGCTTTCACATAAAAGCTGTACGCCAAGTTGGCTGTTAGGCCGGTAACGATGAAGGATGTCGACGCACTGGATCCAACGAGGTCTGATCCTTTGTAGATGTCGTAGTTGGAAACACCTACATTATCTGTAGATTCCGTCCACTGCAAGCTTACTGTTGTATCTGATACCGAGGAACTAGTCAGGTTGGAGGGAGCTGTTGGAGGTGAGTTATCCTCCGGTTCATCAGCTGAATGCACTTCAAATTCCCAAAGGGAATATCCGTAGCTGGTAGCTCTTTCGATACCGTTCATTTTTACATATCTAGCGTCTGTTGCTTCGAAAGATATCTTATCGATTCCTCCATCTCCAGTCGTGGTGGAATAGACGGTAGTCCAATGATCATCATCCGTCGATGTCTGAACTTGGTAGGACTTCGCATAAGCGGCTTCCCAGTTGAGCGTAACGCCATTGATTTTGGTGGTGCTACCAAGATCTACACTTATCCACTGCGGATCTGAATATTGTGAGGACCATCTAGTTTGCGGGTCACCATCAATCGCAAAATCAGCCGCTTTACTTGAATCTTCGACGGAGCTTGCGGTTGCCGATTGGGTAAGCCTAGCATTTTCGAAAGCGCTCACATTTTTGAACGGCAACATACTCATCAGCAGTCCAAACAAAATCAAGCATGTTATGGTTTTTTTCATTCCCAAGCCTCCTATTTACCATCATAAATAGCTAATTGGTTACCCCTGCATTCTCATAGATTTCAATTCCATTCTCCATCCCTGAGGCACGGTAAAGTCTTCTCCTTTCCGATCATAATTGGGACCAAAACAAACAAACGTAGAACAACCCTAAAGTAACCGCTTTCTTTTACAACTGCAATTATTTCGCTTTAATAGATTTTCTGTATCATTCCCAGTGATGAGATTTTATCAAAGCGACCTAAAGCATATATATTTTTGTTTTCCAGTACTATTCCTTGATGATTAAAAAGTTTTAAAATCTGTTTTCCTAACTCCATAGCATGGGTCCTAAAAGTGCAAAACAAGACAACTTTCTCCCAGCAGTTGTCTTGTCTAGTATTGTTATATTTGTATAATTTCGATTCAACTCGTTATTCTCAGGATTGTAATCTTGTTTACCAGAAATATAAATCGCTACCCTTGAGCTTGAATATAGCCTCTATGAAAAAATAATCGCCGTAAATGATGGATTGATGATGAAGTGGTCTCTAGGTTCTTCGGCTGGATAAAGATGGATCGGCAAGTTCGGAGCTTCTGTCTCCAGAGTCGGTAACTTGCCGCCATGACTCAGGCGCAGCCAGCCGTCTTCAGTCCATATACACTTCTGAATCGCTGTTTCCCTGCCGAGTGGATTCATTAAAGAAGTACCAGGAAAAAGCCGAGTACATAGATGGGCCATATACCATTCCCATGTTGCGTTTCGACCAGCGTCCCATGACCCGCCTGCCAGTAGAAGGATTAGAGCTTCTAGACATTGCTTTGCCGGATGGAAGCCTCAACTTTGTAAAAATGCTATCTGCGTCTACTACGTGAGGGATGAGTATAAAAACACTCCTTTCCGCTTCTTCAAGCTGGCCATGATTGAGCCGCAAAGTACGATGTTGAGATCAGTGAATTACGAATTTACGGTCAACGTCATGAATTTTAAGTAAAGTGTCCCACACCAAACAATCCTCTACCTATTTGGTAGAGGATTGATGTTTCTAGACTTCCTATTATGTATCTGTGCGCACATCATCCCAATCCTGTCCCATGTAACTGGTGAGCCATTTAAGCACACGATGACGTTCATACACTACACCATCATCCAGATTTCCAGGGGCTGGCTGTTTATGAATGCGGCTATCCACACACATCCAATCGTAACGACAAATTAAATCCGCTTCATCTAAAATTTCCTTGCTGCTGCGCAGTCTTGAGCTTGACAGAAAAGCCTCAAATGAGTCGAATTGCTGCAGCTTTGAAACAGACAACGGCACGTCGCAAATCCCAGTTGGGTCACCTAGCTTCTCAAGATGGCCCAAAGCCCATAACAGAGTCCAAAAGCCTTCATAACGCCAGGAGAACTGGATGCCCTCCGACTCATCGACATCATCATTGGATAAGAACCTCTTCTCTTCCGGTGAAAAGAAACGGTCCGCGCCATACTGATCAGTCACTTGATTTATCATCCGTTTCGTATCATCCTTGCTTTCGCCCGCACCGATACACTCGCCTTTCAGTGCTACAATACACAAAGCAACGGCACGGCCAGCCACTTCCTTGAGAGAACGGATGCTGTCTGCGGCTTCATCTCCTAGCCTGCCTGGGATCGGCGGCATTTGCGTAAAGCCTTGATCGACCAATTTCTTTTCCGACCGCAGCTTCCGCTCCATCCCGGATTCGCTAATTGGGTCCTCTCCGTGCAAATAACTGACATGAGCAGTAACTGTATAATCTTCCACTTCCGAACGCCCATTGACATCTAATAACAGACTTCCATCAGGTGCAAGCAAATTACCGCCACCCCAGAACATCAGCCCGTCCAACGAATTTATGATATCAAGTAATTCGGCAAAAAAGGCTTCAGATATATCCTCCTCGGTCTCCACACCAATCACCATATTTAGCGTACTCATCTTGATCAGCAACTTTTGCTGCAACTGTTCGTTTTCAGCAGGAATCTGACTGAAAAAATTTATCATTCCGTTAAGCATGGAGGCAAACTCCTCCGGATTCGTTTTGCTGGTCATTATGTTAAAGCCTTTGACTTTCTTATTAAACCAGCCCTTGCTTTTGACCTCAACTCTAGTTTTGCTTTCATTCACGTGTATCTTGTTATTGGGATAAATCGACTCTAATAATCTCTCAACCTGATCCAGATCAAAGGTGGAGCTGTATAGCGCACAATTTCTCATGATGACCTCCTTATGGCAACACTACGAATAGTCCATGTTTGTTACTTGCTCGATTCAATTAACTCTGCAAAAGCCGATGCAGTAATGCCTCTCCCTCATTCTCAAACCTTCGCTGTTCCTTCAGGAATCCAGGAACATCTTGTAGCCGGGAAGGTCTGTACCCAGGACCGTCACATCCGCAGGAATGGTAAGAGTATCCGTTTTGGTACAAAAGCTCTACCTTTTTCCACTGCTTGATATCCGTTTGCTTCGGGGCCTGAAAATCATGCCCCATGTCATGCATGGGCGTCTGGCATTGCGGACATACATGGACAATCCCCTCATATTCTTCCTTTGGAATCTCAAAGCGGGATGTTTGCTTATATACCTTCCTACAAGCAAAGCAGGCAAAGATATCTTTGTATGGACCGTACATTGCATATCTACACATATTTTCACCCTTCTCAAAAATTTCAATTGGTCTAATTTTTTTCGCTCACAATTTAGCAATCTATAAATCTATTTTTGAAAAATTAAAAATACATTCACAGCGCCGCAGTATTAAGAGTACATAGATGTCCAGCGGGTATTTCTTTTATATTAGAGCGACATCATAAAAATAATCAAGTTAAACAGTCCTTTCTAGCGCATTCCTCGTGATGATGCTGCTATTTTTTTATAGCATTAAGATCTTTTCGAGGGATACAATTATGTAGCATGTTGTTCTTAACAGTTAACTAAGAAGACTCCAAAGCCGCAGTCAAAGCGGAACTGGAGCCTTCTTTTCAACAGCACTGAAACATCTAGAGCAGAGTAGGCAAATCCCAGACCTGCTATTGGGGCAACCCTCAGTCTTGTAATTTTTATATGCTGCGAAGCAGCTTCAGGCTGGTACTCGTTTACACATCTAATGTATATAAGGGTAGATTTTCTGGTAAGACCGCTGGGCGCTGACATGTACTCTGCATCTGATAAAAGGTCTGTTGATCGGAAGAATCATGGAACGCCCACATCGCCTCCAGCACATGGTAGGCCAGTTCCCCGCTGGCGCGGTGAGGTCGTCCGTTGCGGATAGCATAGGCCATATCAGCAACTCCGATACCCCGTGTATTTTCCTGGTAACCTGGCAGCAGCGGTACCTCTGTCCAATTGTGCTCGCCTAGCAGCCTGAAGCGAACTGGCCCTCCGAATGTGTTCGGGTCAGGTACCTGCAACGTGCCATGCGTACCATACACCTCGATCGGTGGCAGAGTGCTACCTCCAAAAATGTCAAAGCTGGTAATCAGCGTACCGACAGCTCCCTGCTTGAAGCGCAACAATCCAGCCACATGGGTCGGAATATCGACTGGGATAGTCTGGCCTCTCTTTTTCTCGCTCGTAATCGTTCGCTGATCCATCGCTTTGCTGGTCATGCCCGAAATGGCGGCAATCGGTCCCAGCAATTGCACCAGAGCCGTCAAATAATAAGGTCCCATATCAAACATCGGACCACCACCAGCTGCATAATAAAATTCAGGATCAGGATGCCAATGTTCATGTCCACGGCTCATCATGAAAGCCGTAGCGGCTACCGGACTCCCAATGACTCCGTCTTCAATCAGCTTCAATGATGTCTGTATACCGGAACCGAAGAAGGTCTCTGGTGCGCAGCCGACAAGCAGTCCCTTTTGATGAGCAAGATCCAAGACAGCCTGACCCTGCTCACGGGTGACGGCAAGTGGCTTCTCCACATAGACATGCTTGCCTGCCTCAAGAGCTCTGAGACATACGTCGGCGTGAACGCCCGGAATGGTCAAATTAATGATGAGTTCGATCTCCGGATCAGCCAAAATCTCATCTACCGAATATACATGCGGAACGTTGAACGCTACCGCCTGCTCCTCTGCCCGACCTTGGTCCAGATCCGCTACAGCGTACAGCTCCAGAATGTCGAAACGATGGCAATTTCCCATGTAAATTCCGCTAATTTTACCACACCCGATAATGCCTACTTTCATTTTGTTCATGCCTAGACTCCCTTCTTCTTCAGAAAAAATGGATAATGGCATTCTTTTGTTACATCGGATACCATCCTGTTCACCCTAGCGTTGCTGGTTGTCTGTCATGCCTGTATAAGCCTCTGCGAGAGAGCTGCCCCGGGTGGCCACCGCCTGTTTGCCTGCTGCTGCCCACAGAAATCCGCTGCGCATCATCTCGGTCACTTGAGGCATATCTATGATATCTGCGTGATGCCCCAGCGAATTGTAGAAGACGCGGCCGTTCCCCCAGCGCTTCGTCCATACAACGGGCATATCCACTGGCCCATTAGCTGAATGGGGGCCTGGTACGATGGGAAAGCGTGTGGTTGCCAGCACTTCAACTGCTGGGTCTACGTGGAGGTAATACTGCTCGCTTTTGACCTGAAAATCCTCAATATGGTCTAGAAGTGGGCTGGAGCCGCGCTTCATGTTCACCATGTACTCTACGCCGTCATTGCCGGGATGCGCAACCCATTGCCCGCCTGTCATAAACTGCCAATCCACATTGTTCCGGAAGGCATCACACATGCCACCATGGCAGCCTGTGAGACCTACGCCGCTTTGAACCGCAGCGGAGACATTATCGACCAGTTCCTGCTCAATCTGTCCCATGGTCCACATTGGAACGATCAGGTCCAGGTCAAGCAGTTTCTCTGCATCCTGGTAGGCTTCAAGGGTATTAGACACCTCCACCTCGAACTGCTCTTCCTTCAAAATGCGTTCAAAAATGGCCGCCACCTGCTCCGGCTCATGTCCGTTCCATCCACCCCATACAATCAGTGCCTTGCGCATCTGTAATCCACTCACCTTTCGGAATGTATTGTTATACTACATTTCTTCAATGGATACCCAGCGGCGTTCCTCTATGGATCGTTCTACCGCTTCAAGCACAGCCTGACAAGCAACACCGTCACGGAAGTTCGGCGACGGTTGCCTTCCTTCAGAGATGGCACTCAACATCTCAAGCATCTCATGGGTGAAGGTATGCTCGAATCCAATCGTATGTCCTGCAGGCCACCAAGCTTCAGAATACTTGTGTGCCGGATCGGTGGCGAGTACGCGGCGAAAGCCCTGAACGTCTTCCTCATCCTGTGTGAAATACACTTCCAGTTCGTTCATTCGTTCAAAGTCAAACCGCACACTGCCTAGGCTACCGTTGATCTCGAATGAATTGGTGCTCCGATGTCCGGCAGCAAAACGTGTGGCCTCGAAGCTGCCCAGCGCACCTCCGGCGAAGCGTGCCAGGAACAGCGTGGCATCATCGACTGTCACTTCTCCCATTGGAGCATTTGCTTCAGTGTTTCTTTTGGAGCTCAACCCGCTCATCTCCAAAGCTAACGGGCGCTGCTGGATGAATGTCTCGCTCATGCCGATCACTTCATGGAACTCGCCAACCAAGAAGCGAGCGAGATCAATCAGATGGGCGCCAAGATCACCATGAGAGCCAGAACCGGCCACGTCTTTTTGCAGCCGCCATACCAGCGGGAAGGACGGGTCCATGATCCAGTCTTGAAGGAAGAAGGCACGAAAATGATAAATTTTGCCTAGGCGACCGCTCTCGACTAGCTGCTTTGCCAGCTGGACAGCCGGTGAAAAGCGATAGTTGAAGCCTACCATATGTCTGACCCCTGCTTGCTCTGCTACCTGCAGCATGTCACGTGAATCCGCCAGCGAGAGCGCAAGCGGCTTCTCACAGAACAGATGCTTGCCATGGAGGGCAGCCTCCACGACAATTTCTTTATGGGCATTACTCGGGGCGTTAATATCAATGAGATCAATATCGTTACGTTTCACTAGATCACGCCAATCCGTAACACTTTCGGTCCAGCCGTACTGGCGGGCAGCTGCCTGAACCCCCTGCTCGTTGCGTCCACAGATAACGGACATCTCTGGCTGCAGCGGGGCATCTGGGAAGAACATGGGTAGACTACGGTAAGCGTTGCTGTGAGCCTTGCCCATAAATTTGTAGCCAACCATTCCAATACGAAGACGATTAGACATGTCGTGATCCTCCTTATGGGTATGAGTTTCAACGAATTATTGATGAATGGTGTCATTGACGAATGGATGACGCCCTAATAATCAGCTCTGTGGACAGGAGTTCTCTGATTAAGTCGCACCCAGTCAGTTCCAGAGCCGGAGTGAGATCCTGAGAATCGGGTATAAGCTTCGAGGCTGCAAGTTCCCCCATCTCATAAAATGGAACACGGACACTGCTTAGTGGCGGAACAGCCATCTCAGCTGCATCCGAGTCATCATAGCCTACAAACGCTGGAAACCGCTCAACTGCCAGCCCGCGCTCACGGAGACCCTGCATTACACCGAGGGCCATCCGGTCGTTCGCCGCAAATACGGCATCAATATCATCTAATTTGTCTGCGATTGTAGCCGACGCTTCGAGCCCGCTTCGACGACTGTAATTGCCTTCCAGAATCAGCTCATGGTCATATTCAATACCAGCCTCCTGAAGCGCGATGAGATAACCCTTCAATCGCTCAGTACTGTTGGAATAGATATCCGGACCGTTGAGAAAGGCTATCCGCTTGCATCCCTGCTCAATGAGATGACTTACAGCCGCCCGGCTTCCTTCTACATGGTCTGCATCCACTTCACAGAACGACTGCCCTTCAAAATGGTGATTCATGACACAGAACGGTCGCCCCTCTTGCTGAAGTCTCTTCAGAGCCTCCACCTCATCGTGCTCATCCCTTGCTCCAAGGATGATACAACTGTCGACCTTTTGCTGACGGAAAAGACTGCTGTAGTCCATCCGTTCGCCCGGTTTTCGGAATAATAGTAGTAGATCGAGCCCGCTGTCTCTGGCCTTGTTACCGATGCCGCTCAGCATCTCGGAGAAAAAATAAGCAGAGAACAGGTGCGCCTTCGGGACATAAGGCATAACCACACCAAGATGGCCGCTTTTGCTTCGGGCAAAGTTGCGGGCCAATGCACTGGGAACATATCCAAGTTGATTGGCAACGTCCAGGACCCGTTTCCGCGTATCTTCCTTGATAGGACCGGTCGCGTTCAATACCCGAGACACCGTCGCTTCAGACACGCCAGCGAGTTCTGCTACTTCCTTGCGCGAAACGATATTGCCCACCTCCAATCATTTTATGTACGCGCGTACATTTTCTCATGCTGCTATACCTCTGTCAATCCCGAAAAGCGTGCCCTATTGATATATAGGCTTTTTTCTCCACAAATTCTCTCTAGGGCTTAAGCAGGCTAATCATTCCTACTCCTATCATCAGCACCGTAATTCCCACAAGTATAGCTAACCATTCATAAAGACTTTTCTTTTCCTTAAATATTAAAATGCTGCCGACACAAGCAATTGCAATGCTCGCTTGAGAGATCGGAAAACTAGCCGCCATGCCGATCAGACCGTTGGAAATAAATAGTGCTAGATTAGCAATGCTCCAAACCAATCCTGTAAACAAATTGCGAAGCACTGGAGAGAAGCGTAGCCGATGTTTGCCTTTCAAATTTATGACCAGGGCCGAGCATAACATCCCGAGCGATTGCGGCAGAATGACGGACAGCCCAGATATATTAAAGTACTGATTGATAACTACATAACTGCTTAACGCTAACCCGGAGCAAACCAGCATCATGATAATTCGTAACGGCATAGGCTTAGACAGCCCAGCAGACTTGCCCTGATAGCTGGTCAATAGAACTCCCGCTAAAATACACAGAAGAGAACCAACACCCATCCCATATTGGTAACCTGTTATCCATTCACCCAAGATCAGTGCGGCAAATAACGTCGTCCCTATCAACTGTAGACCGCAAATAACAGGAATGGTGATGGATGCGCTTACTTTTTGGAAAGATCGAAACTGGAACAATTGTCCAGCAGCCCAGAAAATACCGGATATAAAACTTACCACGAAAGGAATCGGTGCTAATGAGGCTGGATGAATGATATACAAGCACAGGGCAAACAGCACAGCACCAATAACGGTACCTGTCAGCTGTTCTCGGGGACTGGCTTTAGTCATATACGCCAATATCGGCATGACTCCCCAGCCGACAGCTGGAATAAAGGTAGTTATGAAATCCACGTGCGGTTCTCCTCCCGTAAAAAGTATTCTTCCTACAATCGTTAAAAATACCATGCAGGAAAAAACCAATAATTTTACGATAGCAAAGAAAACCGCTTTCAAATACCAATATTTTTATAGATTAATATAGCAAAAACAAAGAAATTGTTCTCTATATGTGCCTATCCACAATTTTATAGAATCAGATCCGATATATTTTCATGCTCTGAACTGGGATGTGTATCTACATCCTGAATCGTATTCTGGCCCATTCGCACCCTCCCCGTACTTTGCCCAATATAGAATCTATGTTTGTTAATTTATCAGTATAGCATAAGTTAAGGATGACAAATGCCTAGAAAAAAGGTTGGATCTAACTATAGATTTCCTTTGAAGGTTTCTTTGTTTTTCCCATAATACGCTTAAAAAAAGTAATGTATTTTCTCCCCCTGGCTTTGTTATGCTGAAATCGATAATAACGCTTTCAACAGGTCTGCTATATTTTGAAAGGGGCTATGTACATGGCTAGTATACAAGTTAACCCAAAGGAACGTACATTTCACTTAACGAACAAATACTGTAGTTATCTTTTCCGTGTCATGGAGAACGGGCAATTGGAGCATTTATATTACGGCAAAAAAATAGAGTACCTTGGTCAATATGACCGCTTTATCGAGCGAAGCTATCGTCCCGTGTCTGTCGGTGAGTTTGATAGTGACTTGGTGACATCGTTGGAAAGTATTAAGCAGGAATTTCCTTCTGCGGGAAGTGGAGACTTTCGAGAGCCAGCAATTGAGATCATACAGGAGGACGGATCTCATATAATGGAGTTCACTTATGACCATTACGAGGTAATCACTGGAAAACCTAAAATTCCTCATCTTCCAGCTACGTTTTGTAAGGAAGCACATGAAGCAGAGACACTCCTCATCACGCTGACCGATTCTCTTACAGGAACGGTGGCCGTGCTTGCTTACACCATCTTCAGCGAACTGCCCGTGATCACGAGATCCGTATCCATAACGAATTCCGGGAATAATCCCCTGAGAGTCAACCGTCTAATGAGCCTGAGTCTTGATCTTCCTGAAGCCGAATATGAAATTATTCATTTATCAGGGGCTTGGGGCAGGGAACGTCATGTGGAGCGTACACCATTGAGACCTGGGCTACAGTCGATTGGGAGCACTCGAGGAATTAGTAGTCATGTTCACAATCCATTTCTGGCGCTTGCCAAACCCGGATCACAGGAACACCAAGGAGAAGTATATGCGGTTAATCTCGTTTACAGCGGGAACTTTCTTGCCCAGGCGGAAGTGGACAGCTATTCAACTACCCGATTGATGATCGGCATTCATCCTGACAAATTCTGCTGGACCCTGAAGCCAGGAGAATGTTTTTATTCGCCTGAAGCAGTTCTGGTCTATTCTGAGAGCGGTTTAAATGGCATGAGCCAAGCATACCATAGCCTGTACAATAAACACTTAATTCGCAGCAGTTGGACCGAGCGGGAACGACCTGTATTGATCAATAACTGGGAGGGGACCTATTTTGATTTTACTGAGCAGAAAATAGTTGATATGGCAAAAAAAGCAGGTGAACTGGGGATTGAACTCTTTGTCTTGGATGACGGATGGTTCGGTCGAAGAAACAATGATACCTCTTCCCTCGGTGACTGGTTTGAAAATCCTGAAAAGCTACCGAACGGGATCTCGAATTTGGCAAAGAAGATCAATCAGCTCGGGATGAAATTCGGTCTTTGGTTCGAGCCGGAAATGGTTAACTCCGACTCTCATATTATGAGGGAGCATCCAGACTGGGTTGTGGGAACACCCGGCCGTCAACGCAAGCATGGACGTCATCAATATGTTCTTGATTATTCCCAACCGCCTGTCGTGGATTACCTGTTTAAGTTAATGGATGACGTGCTCTCTTCTGCTCGGATCGAATACGTAAAATGGGATATGAATCGCTGTATTTCAGAAGCCTATTCGTTATCTCTGGGCAAGGAAAGACAGGGCGAATTTTTTCACCGCTATGTCCTGGGTGTATATGCTTTATATGAGAAGCTGATTACCGAACACCCTGAGATTTTGTTTGAGTCCTGTGCTTCCGGTGGGGGACGGTTTGATCCAGGGATGCTTTATTACGCTCCGCAAGCATGGACAAGCGACGATAGCGAGGCTATAGAACGTCTGAAGATTCAGTATGGCACTTCCATGGCCTATCCGCTTAGCAGTATGGGTGCTCATGTGTCAAGCATCCCGAACCACCAGGTAGGCAGAACGGCACCGCTGCAAACCAGATCCAATGTCGCCTACTTTGGTGTATTTGGTTATGAACTGGATCCATTGGCTTTGTCCGAAGAAGAGTGCAATGTAATTAAAAAACAAATACAAGTATATAAACGTCACCGACGATTAATTACACAGGGAACCTTTTACCGTCTGCTAAGTCCCTTTGAAAAAAATGAGACAGCTTGGATGACCATTGATGCAGAACGTGAGCATGCTCTCGTCGGCTGGTACCAGGTACTCTCACGCCCCAATGCAGCTTATTCACGGCTAAAGCTCATCGGACTGGACGAAATGGCAGTATATTTCGTGGAAGAACTGGATCGACGTTTCACGGGCAGCGAGTTAATGAACATCGGACTTATACTCACCCAGCCTTATAAGGCTGACCAGGATTTTAATATTGCGGAGAAATATGATTTCTCATCTCAATTATTCACTCTAACTAAAGAGACTTCCTCGTGATTGATATAAGTTTCATTAAGGGATAGACTTTAGTTAGAACGCTATGATTGTGCTATTGATCTTAAATACGTCATACCGGGTAAAATCATTTTCGTATAAATTCGATGATTTTACCTGGTACGACTCTCTGAAAAAAAGGTATTCCATCAATTCAATCTCCACAGCTATGAAGAATTAGATCATAGGCCTGTTCTTCTCTCCAACTCCTCCGTATATCTCATACTCATCAGCCTTGACTGCATGCCTAATCGCGCAATATACAGTGCTGTCTGGGTAGACATTATGTCCAGCAATAGAAGACAAGTTAATGATGTGTCCCGATTTGTGTTCCCGCATCGCAGGCAAATCAGCTGCAATTCCATACAAAATCCCTCTGCTGTTCATATCAATCATCATATTCCATTCATCAATTTGCTCTCGCCTAACTATTCGAATCAGACCATTGAGATTTCTAATCTCAAATCGCATTTGCCTAGGTTCAATTGTTTTGTGTCGGCATATGTTGTAACAAATAAAAAAAATAGAGGAGTGCTACTTGTGTACTACAATCTGGTACCTACGCTAACTCATTGCAGGCTTATGCACAATCGGGAGTCTTTTGTTAATGCACAAGCGACTCGGCAGGAACCGGATATGACGGGAATCTGGCGAGGCAACGATGGAAGCGTGTACTACATTCGGCATGATGACCCCCATGTCTGGTGGGCAGGATTTAGCGACAACGGCAGTGGTCATAATTGGACCAATGTGTTGGAAGGGGAAGTGACTTATGATCCGACCGGGGCGGTGGAAGTCAGCGGACAATGGTATGATGTACCCCGTGGAACGAACAGGGGCAGCGGTATCTTGGGCTTTTCTGTACGACTTGGTGATCTCGTCAAAACATACCAAAGCAGTGGATTTGGTGCGAATATTTTGAGGAAAATATCATAGTTGGTTGAGGGCACCCGAAAACAGGTCCTTTTACGTTTAAGCCCTCACTTTTACCTTCCCTCCAGTGTACTTGTCCAATAATAGATGAACTTCGGGACGAGGATGGCCGAGCAAATTGGCATGCTTTTGGACCGGAAATTGTGAATCTGGGCAAAAAAAGAGTAGCAGACGTATCTATCTGCTACTCTCAAATCCATGAGTCAGAAGCAGCTCAAGCGAGTTGCTTCTTCAATTTCAGGTACAAGCATTAAAGATTGTGTTTATCGGGACCAAACACAAGATTGGCCGACTGTTTGGCCTTCTCAATGACATTCATGACCTTTTCGCTATGTTCAAGCATATCCGAGACTTTTTCCAAATCGTTTTCTCGGATGATACGTTCGAATTCAACGAATTCGTCATACATACGATGCGAATGATCTTTTAGGTCCACCTGGATGGGCGTTTCCTTATTAGGAGTGTATTCAAAATAATCGCATATATTAGCTGAACTCGCCATGTGTACATAACCTTTATTGCCTTGAATGTTCACTGCATTGGGTGCCGTACTGTCTTTTGAACCTATGCAAACACACTTAAAATCGCCGTAATCAAGCAGCAGTATGCCTGAAGTGTCAATTCCACGTTCCATGTTCGCCAAATATTCTACCTTCTTAGGGCTCCCGAAGAGGCCAACAACAAAATGAATATTGTATAAATTGATATCCATCAAGGCTCCGCCAGACATTTCCGGATTAAACGCAGGCTGGATTACTCCCGCTTTAAAAGCCTCATACCGGGATGAATATTGAGAATAGTTGCATTCAACTATTTTAATCTCGCCAAGTTTAGGCAGATACTCCTTTATGGACAAATAATTTTTCAAATATTGATTCGTAATAGCTTCCACCAATACCAGTTTTCTTTGCTGAGCAATTTCTTTTAGCTCTAGAAATTCATGCACATTGGATGTAAATGGCTTCTCACATATGACATGTTTACCACTCAGTAATGCTTCTTTGGCATATGAATAATGGAGATGATTAGGCAAACCAATATAGACAGTATCTACGTCATTATTCATCAGCATTTTGCTGTAATCCGAATAAATCTGAGAGATTCCATATCTATGTTGCCAATCTAGTAATTTCTCCTCATGGCTAGGCCTAGAACAAATGGCCTTTAATAAGATCGTCGGAATTTCCTGAATAAAGCTCAATAGATCCCCTACGATCATTCCTGCTCCGACAATTCCCAATTTCATTCTAGTTACACTCCTCTATACCCTTCTCAAGTATTTCCATTGAAGTTATGGTTTCTTCATCTGTAATCGCTTTTTCTTTGCCGTGTATGATCGAATGATAGAGATCGTCATACACTCGGGCATAATCTCCTTTTTCAGAAACCACTTTTTCTTCATGGTACTGACCATCATCATCCAGGTACGTTAAAATGCCATAATGCTCAGGCTGGTCGATGCCAAAATCGGCGTGTCCCTTAGGCAGATAGTATAATTTAAGATGCTCCTCCTGACGATCCTTTGTCTGCTTTATAAAAACGCCTTTTTTGCCGTATACAACAAAACTCGGCCGCTCTTTTAAACGAAAAAAGCTGGATTTAATGGATACCTTAAGTGAGGGATAATAAAAATCTAGATCAAAATAATCATTCATTCTTCCAGAACCGAGCAATTGGCGCACGTCGTAATGGATCGTGTCAGGTTTCCCAAAATAGGCAAGAACCTGGTCAATGGTATGAGCGCCATGTCCATAGAGGTAACTGTTATATTTGGAAAAATGAGAGGTGGAGTTGGGGGTCTCAGGGCGGTAATAATCGAAATGCATTTCCACCTCCAACAAATCACCGAGTTTTCCTGATTCAATAACCTTCTTGGTAGTGAGGAAATCCGAATCGTAACGTCTGTTTTGATAGCACTGTATAATCAGATTTTTCTCTTTGGCATATTGGAAGATGGACACAGCTTCTTCTTTCGTTAACATAAAGGGTTTTTCAACAAGTACATTTTTCCCGTGGTCGAGTGCCATTTTCGCATAAGTGTAGTGGGATTCTACAGGTGTACAGATAACAATCAACTGAATTTCCTTATCGTTCATTAGAGATTCAAGATTATCAGTATACTGCACACCAGGGATTTTCTCCCACTCCCCTTTATCTGGATTACGGGCGTAGATCGTCTTTACGTTCAAATGATCTCTGGTCAATGAAAAAGGAAGATGATACCGATTGGTGCTTTTGCCATTCCCAATATAACCGATGGTAAGCATATTAATTCCCCCTAGGCTCTTTTTCATTTATTATAGTAGAAGAACGTCGATCGTAAATAATTTGCCATCAAAACGGTACATTTAACCGAATATTTGTAAGCATGACGGCTTGTTTTTAAACAAAATGTTTATTGGGTATCTTTTATCAAACGTTATTTCAATTGAACCGGGGGGAACCTGTTGAAAATACTGATGCAATTATCAGAAATGCAAAACTTTACACCAAACGAAAAAAGCATTGCTTCCTACATTTTGGTCCACAAGGAATCGATCCTGCACTTAAATATTCAGGAGCTTGCCAAAGCTACGTATACTTCGCATTCCGCCATTAATCGATTAATTCACAAACTTGGGCTATCCGGCTTCAAGGAGTTTATAATAAAACTCGCTCGGGAATTCCAGCAAGATACCCAGAATATTTCCAATGTAGACCCCAACTATCCATTCGGGTTTGATGAAACCCCACTTCAAGTGGCGAAAGAAATTGCTGAATTAATGAAGGAAACGATTGAAAAAAACTTTACATTCATGGATGATCACTTGCTGTCACAAACAGCCCAGTTACTGGATCAAGCAAATAGGATCTTTATATATGCGTTAGGCGATTCACAAATCCGAGCAAAAAGTTTTCAGAATAAATTAGTAAAAATCAACAAGTATGTGGTTATAGCCACGGAGCTGTCTGAATGGGCTTACCATACGGCTAATCTAACTTCAGAAGATTGCGCTATTTTCTTAACTTACCACGGTAAGTCACCGATTTTTTTAAAAGCGGCACGACATTTTACGCGTGAGAATATCCCTTTTATCACCATTACAGCTACCAATCAAAGTGAATTGGCCAAACGAAGTAGTATATGTATCCAGGTGCCTAATGACGAAGTAAAGCATGCCAAGATTGGTACTTTTTCGTCGCAAATTGCCTTTGACTATGTATTAAACGTGATTTACTCCTGTATCTATAAAATCGACTACTTGAAAAATATGCAAACCCTGACACAATCGTTGGAGAATTCGCATCTCAACGACATGATGAATGACGTGTAGAGGGTTCAGCTTCTCTCTAACTGCAAAATAAGCGGCAATTTATAATTATATATGGTTGTTCTTCGACAAAAAAGGTCTAGTTAGTTTTATGCTAACTAGACCTTTTTCTATTATTGCTTCAAGCCCATCAGTACGGCCGACAGCAAGCTAGGAAAGCGTTCATTCAAATCATCGTAACGGATAGAGATAAAGCGTTGGGTTCCCTCTATTCTCGTATGAATGACCCCTGATTCCCGAAGAACCTTAAAATGATGAGACAAGGTTGACTTTGGAGCTGAAATATCTATCGAGCTACAGGATTGCTCCCCTTTTTCGTCTAAAATCTGGATGATATTAAGCCGAATGGGGTCACTTAGAGCATATAAAACTGTAGGTAGAGTAATTTCAATTACGTTGGGATGATACAGCGTTCTCAAGATCCGTTCACCTGCCTAACAAAGAATTATAGTTGCATTATAGCATATTGGAATGCTATATTTCTATTATTCGAAAATATTCGAACTATAGAACAAATGGAGGGTTTCGTTTTGAATAAAATTATCACCTTGTTTTTCTTGATCATGTTTTTCATTGGTACAGATACGTTCATTGTGTCGCCTCTTCTACCTATTCTTCGTGAAAGCTTCGGCATTTCTATCGAACAATCGGGCTGGATTGTTTCAGCCTATGCTTTAGGGTATGCTCTGTTTGCCTTAATTGCAGGACCGTTGTCAGATGCATGGAATCGAAAAAAAGTACTACTGTTCGGCTTACTTGGTTTTGGTATCTTCACTCTACTTTGCGGCTTTGCCGTTGATTTTTGGACCATGTTTGCTTTTCGCTTATTGGCTGGCATTAGTGCCGCTTTTGCCTCACCTCAAGTTTGGGCAGCCATTCCTCAGTTAGTTCAACCACATAAAGTGTTAAAAGCCATGGGAGTTGTCACCGCAGGATTAGCTTTTTCCCAAATGCTAGGCGTGCCCATTGGCAGCTATCTCGCTACCGCCGGGTGGCAAACACCCTTTATTATGATTGGTTGCTGCACCTTCCTGATCGTTATTTGGACTGCTGTTCTCTTGCCCGCCTTGCCTCCTTCTATACAGAAGCAAAAGGCTCTCTCGATTAGGAACAGATACCGTTCATTGCTGCAGGGGTCAACACCTAAGGTCGCTTTTCTGGCCTACTTCCTGTTCCAACTCGGAAATTTTGCTGCCTTCTCTTTTATTGGCACATGGCTGTCCGACAAATTCAGCCTCAATGTTGCAAATATTGGCACAGTGATATTATTCCTTGGTTTAGGAAATACGATCAGCAGCTTATTTGGGAGCAGCTTAGTTAACAAAGTGGGGCCTAAGCACTCTTTGATCTATGGCGTAATTTTCATCGGTCTGCTTTATTTGCTTCTGCCCTATTTACCTAGTGTGACCTATGTCGAAATTACATATTTTCTGATCTTCCTTATCCTTGGAATGATTTTCCCGCTTATGATGAGTATGCTTCAAACCTTATCTGCCACAGCACGCGGAACAGTTTCATCACTTGCCAATTCTTCTATGTATTTTGGAACAATGGTTGGCTCTTTCACAGCAGGAATGCTATACGCGCACAGCGGTGGTTTTATTTCCGTTAGCCTGTTTTCTGTGATTTGTTTCGGTGTGTCACTAATCTTGTTCCTACGTAGCGGGGTTTTACTAGGTCTAAGACTAAAATAGAAACGAGTAACCTTAAAAAATCGACATAAGCTCTATCTTTGGGCCAGGAAAAGAACTTATATTATTAGAAAAGCCGCCAATATGGCGGCTTCTTATGCATATCTACTGTTGTCCAGCTTCAAGGATCAATCTTCATCAATAGCATTTCGAATATCATAATCATCGATGTTGATATCCAAAGCCATCCCCAGTGCTAACTTTGCCAGTTGGCTTCCAATAAAGGGACCCATGGTCAGCCCGGATGCTCCAAGCCCATTGGCAGCTATAAGGCCGTTCCATCCAGGCACAGCTCCAAGCACCGGTAGAAAACCGGGGGTAAAAGGACGAAAACCGACTCTTACCTCCTGAAAAGTGCTATTTGCCAAACCAGGTGCTAATTCTAAACCTTTATTTAGGATTTCCTGCATTCCACCTGCTGTTACTCTTGTATCGTAGCCTTCGATTTCATTTTCGTGAGTCGCACCTATTACGATCTTCTGTTGATCAAACGCCAACAAATACTGGTCAGAAGGCGGTATGATTACAGGCCAGGTGCCTGTATCTTGTCCGGCAGGGATCTGCAAATGCATGATTTGTGCCTTTTGAAAACTAACTTTAAAGCGAATGCCCAAAGGCAGCATCAGTTGATTGGCCCATGCACCAGCACAAACAATGACTACGTCAGACGAAAAACTATGTCCATCGACCGTTACTCCGGTTACATGGTCGGAATTATATTGAAGCACAGCATCCCCATGGATAAGGGTTGCCCCATTTCTTTGGGCTGATCGGATCAACGCGTCACGTAGCGCACGACCATCTATACGAGCGGCACCGCTAATATGAACAGAATGATATCGATCTTCTAATAAAGGAAACTGTTCATGGGTTTCCTTTTCATTTAGTTGCGTAATTTCACCGATTTCCGGTGCATCTGTATGTCGTAAGTGTGCCCGTTCCTGCATTTTTTTGATTTTCTCCAAATCATCGTGAATACTGAGAGCCCCAACTTGAGCATAGCCAGTTTCTGTTTCTCCCTCGCTTTTGAGTTCTTCAATCAACCCGGGGTAAAAACGTGCGCCTGCTTTGGCTAGCTGGTACCAAGCCTGATTGCGTCGCTGTGATAGCCAGGGACAGATAATGCCAGCAGCTGCATCAGTCGCCTGTCCTTTATCTTTGCGGTCTACAAGAATGACATCAGCGCCCAATTTTGCTAACTGGTATGCTGTCGATGCCCCCAGAATTCCTGCTCCGATTACGATAACCCTCTTCATGAATACATCCCTTTCCTAAATCACTGTATCCATTATAGCGAATACCGCATGAATGCATAAAGTTTGAAACATTAATATTTCTATCCTTATAAAGTTCTTAGAATTGATCTGTAAAGTAGTTGTCAGAACGAATGAAAAGGATGAACTGATATGGATAACATTATTTTACAGACTAAAAATCTCTGCAAAACCTTTAGACGGCAACAGGCGGTGAACAACGTCACACTGTCTATTCAGGAGAATTCCGTCTATGGGCTACTTGGCCCAAATGGGGCTGGAAAATCAACCACCTTGAAAATGTTAACTGGTATGCTACGTCCGACAGGCGGTGAAATTTTATTCCAAGGAAAACCCTGGTCACGAAAATATCTCGCTCAGATCGGCGCACTGATCGAATCTCCTCCACTCTATGAGAATTTGACTGCTAGAGAGAATTTAAAGGTTCGTACAACCTTGCTCGGACTACCTGATTCACGAATTGATGAAGTACTGAACATTGTTGATTTGACTCATACCGGGAAAAAACGCTCTGGCCAGTTCTCGATGGGCATGAAACAGCGGCTGGGCATTGCTATTGCGCTCCTCAACCATCCCAAACTACTAATTTTAGATGAGCCAACCAACGGACTTGACCCCATTGGCATTCAGGAGCAACGCGAGCTGATTCGCTCCTTCCCGAAGCAAGGAATTACCGTAATTCTTTCCAGTCATATTTTATCCGAAGTCGAACAAATCGTTGACCATGTTGGTATCATTGCCGGCGGCGTATTAGCTTATCAAGAGGCGGTCACTCCAGGGCAAAACCTGGAATCGTTGTTCATGCAGATTGCACAGAAATATCGAAAGGGAGGTGAGTAGGATGCAGCAATACATAGCCGCCGAACATCTAAAATTAAAGCGCACCTTCACGAAAAAGTTGGTCTGGCTTGCCCCCATCGTTACTCTTACTCTGTGTACCGTGCTCATGGGGGGACGTATGCTCCAAAGCGCCAGCTACAATTGGTGGTATTTCATGCTGCTACCAGGTGCCCTCACCTTAATGTGCTCAGGAGTGATCCAAAAGGATGGCAAGAAGCTGAAATACCGTGCTGTCCTTGGCATGTCTGTAGATTTGGCTCAGGTATGGTACGGTAAAATCGGGGTTTGCGTAAGGCTCTTAATGGTTTCCTCTATTATTTTATTTATAGGGATAACTCTTGGCGGATTCGTATTCTCAACTTCCGTGACACTAGCAGGAAGCATTGCTGCAACTCTAATCCTCTTCATCACCTTTTTGTGGCAAGTTCCACTTTGCCTGTTCCTGACGGATCGAATAGGCATGTTTGCCACCCTAATCATCAACATGCTGGGCAACGTAGCCTGCACCGTCTTGTTCGCTACGTCTTCTGTATGGTGGGCGGTACCCTATGCTATACCAGCGCGATTGATGTGCGCCGTCATCCAAGTGCTGCCTAATGGGCTTGCCGTTCCTTCAGGAGATCCACTTTTGGATGGAGGCATAATTGTTCCCGGCCTGTTGATCACAGTATGTCTATTCATGATTCTGTCAGTGCTGACGGCCATGTCTTTCCGTAAACGGGAGGCTAAGTAAGATGATATCTTTCTTCCGCTATCTGAAATCCGATGTGCTTAAACTTAGAAGGCAGCCCTTACTGCTTGTGCAGCTGTTTGTGCCGCTTTTAGGCATAGCAATCTTTCTAGCCTACTATTCCTTTACTCCGTATTCACCGATTTCGAAGATAGACGGCTATTTGCAGGTCCTGGCTGTGGTTCTTCCTACCATGATTGGTATTGTATGCTCCATTGCTGTTGAGCAGGAGTCAGTCGCTGGAAATTTCCAACACCTCTTGACCTCGCCGGTGAAGCTGTTACCTTTTTTGAGCAAGCTTAGCCTACTCCTGTGCTTGGGATTTGGCAGTGTGCTGCTTGCCTCAGGCGGCTTTGGGGCTGGCTATATATATCTTATGAAAGAGTCCCCGTATGGCTTGAAGTTTTATGTGTTGGCTGCCTGCATTCTGTTTGTGTCCAGTGTGTTCCTTTATATTCTGCATTTTTTCATTAGTTTGCGGTTCGGTAAGGGAGCTTCCATCGGCCTGGGTATTATGGAGAGTCTATTGTCCGCTTTGCTTCTTACAGGGCTGGGTGATCATAATTGGATATTCGTTCCCTCTGCTTGGGCGGCCCGGTTCATCACGATCTGGGTGCAATACGGCGTAAGCTCAGCTGATTCTATCCCTGAAGCTATACAGCTCGATTTGGGAATCAGATATTGCGTAGTAGGGACCTTAGTCATCATGGTATTATTAGGGTTATGGATTTGTCGTTGGGAAGGACAAAATTCATCCGAGTAAAGATTAGAGAAAGAAAGCAAGGGAAGTGAATAAAGCATGGCAAACTTGTTGGCCGTTGATGATGAACCCGCCGTTTTGGCACTACTTCAAAATATCTTGCAGAAAGATGGCCATGTTGTCACGGTAGTCTCCACCTCCCCACAGGTTCTCACCATGCAGCTTGGAGCCTTTGACCTCATCCTGTTGGACGTGATGATGCCGAGCATGGACGGATTCACACTCTGTCGGGAAATTCGCAGCAAGGTAGACTGTCCGATCCTGTTCCTTACAGCAAAATCCATGGAGAACGATGTAATGTTGGGCCTTGGGGAAGGAGCCGACGATTATATTGTCAAGCCGTTTGGGGCTGGAGAGCTGCGCGCTCGAATCAACGCTCATCTCAGACGAGAGAATCGTGAAAGGCGTAATGTATTCTGTATCGGGGAAGTTCATTTCAATCTATCGGGTAAGGAAATCACCGTTCAAAATGTTGTAATCCCGTTTACCAAAAGTGAATATGAGATATGTAAGTTTCTAGCTCTGAACTGGGGTCAAGTGTTCTCTAAAGAGCAGATTTACGAAGCCGTCTTCGGCTTTGATGGAGACAGCGACTCCGCCACCATCGTGGAGCATATCAAAAATATCCGGGCCAAGCTTGGCAAAGTAGAGGTTTCGCCAGTGGAGACAGTTTGGGGGATCGGGTACCGATGGAAGTAGCCAAAATACAGCAAGCACATAAGACAACCAAACTGCGAACCATTTTTCTGGGTTATTTAGTTATGTTCTGTATCGGGACGATTGCGCTAGCGCTGTTCCTGGTCCTCATCTTCTATATCCTGATGTCTTGTGGAACCATTCTTCCCGCGAACTATGCTGAGAATCAGGTACGGGAGGATAAGGCAATCCTTGAAGCTGGCAAGACCCTACAGCCGGATTCTCGGCAGAAACTATATAGATACGCGTCATTCACTTCGGAAGGCCGTCACATTGAGGGAAATCTTTCTGAAAAGCAGGCTCAAGCCGCTTGGAGTGTTACGCAGCAGAGCAATACTGCCTATCAATTTCCCTATAACTATGTAAAAGTTTCACATAATAATGAAGTTACTGTGATGCGCTACTCTGTCTCGGCACAGTTTGAACTTCCTATTCTACGTCAATATCTGCCGAACGCGGAATTGTCCTTTTTTGCCGTGTTTTGTATCGCCTTCCTGGGGGGAGGAGCCCTGCTCGCTTCCTCCTTCGGACGAAAGCTGACGCGCAAAATGAGTGGATTGCAGCAGGCTACAAAGCAAATTCAAGCACAGGACCTGGACTTCTCAATTCAGCTCAGTGGTGTGATGGAGATCGATCGGGTGCTCCATTCTATGGATAAAATGAAAGAAACGTTAAAGACTTCGCTTCAGAAACAATGGAATCTCGAAAAATCCCGTCGTGAGCAAATATCCGCCCTGGCACACGATGTCAAAACACCACTCACTATCGTTCGCGGAAACGTAGAGTTGCTGTCCGAAACCGATCAATCGGAGGAGCAAAAAAACTATACCGATTATATAGCGGAGAGCACCAGGCAAATGGAGCAGTATATTAAGACTCTTATTGAAATTTCAAAAGCGGAAACAGTAGCCACCCTGCAGACGGAAACGATAGATACTGACTTTTATCTAACTAAGATAAAAGATCAGGTAATGGCTCTGGCCGCTGTCAGAAAAATATCTGTCGTATTTGCTACATACAACCTCCCTAGTACGTTGTATGTAGACCCAGTTCTGCTTGAGCGAGCCATCATGAATGTTGCTTCTAATGCGGTAGAGCAAGCGCCGGAATATAGCGAAATTCGGCTGACTGCGGAGTCTGCCGAAGAGTGTATTCGTTTAAGCATCGTAGACGAAGGCCCAGGCTTCTCTCCTGAAGGCCTCAAACAGGCAGCGGAGCAATTTTATATGGGCGACTCGTCCAGAAGATTAACTGGACATTACGGCATGGGTCTGTATATAACAAAATCCATTGTGAACCTACATGGCGGACAGCTGCTCATCACCAACTCCACCCAGACAGGCGGCGGACAGGTAAGCATTGAGATACCAATCCGTGTATCATCGACATCATGATAAACTCCTAACAAAAAGAGTTCTAAAGTTTTTTACTTTAGAACTCTTTTTGTTAGAGTATTTATTTGGTAATCGTAATTTGTTTGGATACACTATTATAGTTTACCTGATAACCCGAAAGCTCGCTGATGACTCGTAATGGAACCAGCGTATAGCCGTTAACAATAACCGGAGCAGTGATGTTCGTCGAATAATTTCGGGAGTTGTTTAACTCATATACAGCAAGGGTGGAATTCTTGACTTGAAGTACTATTTGTTTGCCGTCTGTAGGACGATTCAGAATGATCTTTTTAGTCCCTTTTTCATAGTTTACATCGTAACCCACCCGTTCACTGATAAAGCGTAACGGGACCATCGTTACCCCATTTATAATTTTTGGAGCCTGAGCTATCGTTGTAGCCCGACCATCAACATAAGCTGTTTTAGCTCCTGGTGTCAGGGTGAACGATGTTGTATATGAAGCAACCGCATTGTTCGTGTAACTCGTCGTAGTGCCGGAAGTCGTTGTAGTTGAACTCGTCCCGGACGATGAACTACTGGTGCCTAATGCCCTATTGCGAATAGCCTCCAGTCGATCTAGCAGGTCGCTTTTACGTGTACCGGTTGGCAGATCACTTATCGCATCTCTGGCAGAACGCCAGTCGGACGCATTTAGACTGTTCTCCGCAATCCGCATTAAATCTCTCGCTTTCTCATAGTTCGATGAACTAGAGGACGAAGAGTAGTAACCATCCGAATTCGTGCGTTCGGATATCTTTACACCACTAGATTCCCTTCCACTACTATTTACGGTTATGACTTTAATCTCATACCAGCGTCCTTCTCGTAAATCCGTTATTTTATAGGATTCTGAGGTTGTAGTTCCCTTATAATCACCATCAACATAGATTTTTACCCTCTCTGCTCGACTCGGCATATCATAGGTGATTTTGATCCAGGTGTCGCTTTTGCTATCGACTTCAAGATTAGAAACTTCTGACGAATTGGAAGATGTACTGTCCGTTGTGGCAGTCAGCTTCACACCGGAGGATAACGCACCTGTGCTCCGCTTGGATTTTATCGTGAACGTGTATGTCTGGCTTGCCGAAAGATTATTAAATGTATAGGATGTTCCTGTTGAATCAGTTACCAGCTGCCCATCCTTATATAGACTGACCGTACTAATTCCGCTAGGTCTTGTCCAGGAAACAGTAACACTATAGTTATTAACTGATGTCACTGAAGCACCTGTCACATCGGGCACGATATCGGTAGAGACCGTAGAAGTTGTAACTGGAATACTAACTCCTTGAGATATATTTCCGGATTTGTCTATCGTTTTGACCGTTACGGTATAGGCTGTGGCAGCATTCAAGACATTAAACGTGTAAGACGTGCCTGTGGTTCTTTGAATTTCTGTACCATTTAAATAGACAATCGCTTGGCTTAAGTCAGCATCCTTAGGCAATATGTAATTGATGGTAAATCCATTATATCCTACATTCGTCGCTGCCAGTCCGCTTACTTCTCCTGGTGGTGTCTTATCCACAGGACCATCAACGGAAGCCGTTTTAGCCTGTATTGTTGTACCGAGAGATTCATTTCCACTCTTATTCACCGTTTTCACGCGAAAGGTATATGTCGTGTTCGGCTGTAAACCGCTTAACATATAAGAGTTACTTCTAATGTTATCTACATACACATCGTTAGTAACACCCACCACTTTTACGTGGTCAAAATTGATGTCCGACGGATTGTTCCAGGACAAATTTACTTTTGTTGTTTCTGTAGGAACCGCTGTCAGATTGCTTACCTCTGCCGGCGCGATATTCGCAGTCACCATTTGGCTCGACATTACTTTTAGCATTTGGTTAAGATAGGTGTTCTGACCATAACCTTTGGTTAACGTAGTCACTTTCGGACCTGAAGTAACAGGCACTTGACTACCTTGAGCGGTTGCTAATTTGGTATGTAACTGTGTTGTATTTAGGCCTGTCAGATTTGAGTAATGCCTCTCAGTCGGCAACGCGCTAGCCACTGCATCGGGTGTCAAAATGCCATATCCCGTATTCAAAATCAGTGTAGCCGTTGCGAACGGAGCCATCCATTGACGCAAACGTTTTTTATTCATATTCTATGCTCTCCTTGATACCAGTATGGAAATTTTATTTGTCAAAAACTAATAAGTTAAGCTTACAAGCCCTTCTGCTGCAATTCAGCTTTTAAAATATGTACCATAATGTACACACGTTCATTTAACTGTTATCGGAATTTGCATACAAAATGTTTAGGCTTCACACCGTATTTTTACTGATAGGGGGTCGCGCATACAATAGGGATACACATTTTGACAAGTTAAATGAAATTACAATTATCGTTTCCAGGAGCGCTAAGCTGTGTGACGTTGGCATCTGCCGTAAATATTCGATATATCGTAACTTTCTACCGTTTAATAACAATGCATTATAGGATATATTAAATTTTAAGTAATAAGAGAAAGAGGTGTATTATGTTCAAAAATGCCTTTAAGATGTTTGGTGTCATTGGTAATATTGAAGCAATTTCATATCTACTGCTTGTGTGTATCGCTATGCCACTTAAATACGCAGCTGGAATACCGCAAATGGTAAGCTGGGTGGGTATGATCCATGGGGTACTGTTCGTGGCTTATGTAGTAGCGACTGTGGTCATGCTGATTATGCGGAAAATAACGCTACTGCAAAGTCTTGCTGCCTTGATTGCCTCACTTTTGCCGTTTGGCCCCTTCATTTTTGATCGTAAGGTGCTTAAGAAAGCCGAAGCACGTGCGAGTCATACCAGCCCGATAAAAGCTGCATAAGCATATACAAGGGCAAGTGCCAATACAACAACGCGGCTCTTCCCACTCATGCAGCAGTATACAAAAACAACCGATGGCTCTAAACCACTCGGTTGTTTTTGTATACGCGAATTTTAAATTGTTACTTTCCCTCGCAGTAAGGGAGACTCTAACTTTGTCATTCTTGTTGTCCCTTTCTGCTATATTTATGTAATCACAACAACTAATCTCTCGGGTAATTTACACTCATAATATCCATAAAAGGAACTTTATCCGTTTCTCCATTACTCTCTACATGAACCTTCCCTGTTCTTGGGTCCATTTTAACAATCTGTCCGCGGGTTGTTTCTGCGCGTCCCCATACGGTCAATACAACCTCGGATTGCTCTCGTTGTGCTTCTACAAGCTGATTCCCGATTTCCTCCAGTACAAATTCATCCCGAGTAGGCCGTTTGGGTACCTTCGCTTTTGCCACTTGCTATCACCCTTCCTTTCGTGCAAAATCAAAATCAAATTCATTCTATTTTACCATACTTTTCATCATTTGGTGCTGGTAATGTGAGTAAAATTACGTCTCAGAACCACAAAAAAGCCGAGTTCTCAAAAACGAGAACATCGGCTCTCTAAAGTTACTTGTTGGAGCTCATTAGGAGAGATTGAAAATTGAAGAGACAGGATTATTTGACCAACTGTGGAATGTAATCCACGATATTATAAATAGGAGCACTGCTCTGTTGCGTAACGGCCAAAATCAATGCACCTTCGAGCATCGAAATGATAAGTACCGCCAGACTGCGTGCCTTTTCCTCGTCCCAGCCCGATTCCTGAAGACGCTCCATATAGATGTGCTGCCAATCTGTAAACGTATTCACACAAGCATGACGTAGCGATTCACTAATACAGGAAGTTTCCGCAGCAGCCCAGAAGCCAATCGGCATGAAGTCGTTAAAGCCGGTACGGTCTGCCTCCTCAGCTGTATTACGAATAAAATCCTGAATGGCTAGCACTGGATTATCATTCCCGTCCAGTGTCTGTTTTAATTTTTGCTTTATAAACTCATTCCCTCTTCTTATGCACTCCAAAGCCAATTCTTCTTTACCACGCGGAAAATAATAATAAAGTGACCCTTTCGGTGATCCACTCTCCGCAAGAATCTGATTCAGTCCGGTCGCGTGATACCCCTGATGAAAAAAGAGCTTCGATGCGGTTTGTACGATATTCTCGTATGATTCGGGTTTAGCAGCCATATACAGCATCCTTCATTATTTAATATTTACAACTTATACTTTGACAAAAAAATAACAACATGTTTATTATATATAGACCGATTGTTATAATTCAACACTATTAATTTATTTGGAGGAACAAAAACAACATGAGTACAATGAGTCAAACAAGTTCACCCTCTGAACCCAAAACGTTCAAGGTGCTACCTATTATGATTGCGCTGCTCCTTAGCGGCTTTATTGGGATGTTCAGTGAAACGGCACTTAACATTGCACTGAATGATTTGATGCAGATTTTGCATATTACAACTGCAACAGCCCAATGGCTGACAACCGCTTATCTGCTTACACTTGGTATTTTAGTACCTGTATCGGGATTGCTGATTCAAACCTTTACGACAAGACAGCTGTTTGTTACATCGTTGCTGTTCTCAATAGCTGGTTGTCTCGTTGCTGCGCTTGCACCTACTTTTTCAGTGCTATTGATCGCACGTATTCTTCAGGCCATTGGCACGGCGTTGTTATTGCCATTGATGTTTAACACCATCTTGATCATTTTCCCAGCTGAAAAGAGAGGCGCGGCTATGGGGATCATCGGATTGGTCATTATGTTCGCACCGGCAGTGGGCCCTACCATTGCAGGACTGGTACTGCAAAATCTGTCTTGGCACTGGATCTTCTGGATCTCCCTTCCGTTCTTGGTTCTCTCACTGATTTGCGGTATTTTATTTATGCAAAACGTTTCAAAAACGACCAAGCCCAAAATTGATTTTTTATCTATCCTGTTATCTTCCATTGGCTTCGGCGGTGTCGTGTTCGGTTTCAGTAAATCCGGAGAAGGTGGCGAAGGTTGGGCTAGCCTGATGGTTCTGCTTCCTGTGATTGTCGGTCTGATATCGTTGATACTGTTCTCTGTACGTCAGTTGAAGATGAAGCAGCCTATGTTGAACTTGCGTGTGTTTAAGTATCCTATGTTCGTGATCGGCGTTATTATGGTGTTCTTATGTATGATGACGATCCTTTCTACGATGCTGATTCTTCCACTCTTTTTGCAAAAAGGGCTGGCCTTGTCCGCTCTAACAGCAGGCTTGGTGCTTCTGCCAGGTGGAATTATCAACGGTCTCTTGTCGCCTATTATGGGTTCCTTATTTGATAAATTTGGTCCTAAATGGCTTGTGATTCCAGGACTTGTGATCGTGGCCGCTGTGTTGTTTTTCCTGTCCGGCATTACAACGACATCCACGCTCGTACTCATTATTGTGCTGCATAGCTGCTTGATGATCGGCATTTCTATGATTATGATGCCAGCCCAAACTAACGGTCTAAACCAGCTCCCTATGGATCTATACCCGGATGGAACGGCTATTATGAGTACGCTCCAGCAAGTCGCTGGTGCAATCGGTACTGCCGTAGCGGTAAGTATACTCTCCAAAGGCATGGACAGCTATTTGAGCCAATCCAGCATGCCTCAATCCGTAAATGAAATGGCTAATGCCATGGTAATCGGATCTCAAAATTCATTTTTCTTTGCAATGGTCATCAGCGTGATCGGTCTGATCCTTGCATTTTTCATCCGCAGAGTTCATGTTGAACATGGCACTGCTAAAGCACCCATGCACTAATTAATTATTATTTTCATTCCAAATGTAATACCTGAATAAACTTAAAGGCTGCTAACCATCCCATTTATGGTTAAGCAGCCTTTTTTTATGAATCTAGATAGGTATTCATATAATTACATATTTACAAATCCTCCTCATTTGGTTACGATATGACTCACGGAGTAAAGCGTAAAAATTACGATTACTATTAAGGAGGATTCCCTGTTGTTTAAACGTTCGTATTTCAAACTATTTATCCCTGCGGTCATGGCGGTGATGATGACAGCCTGTGCTACATCTCCATCAGCTTCATCCACATCCTCTACGGCACCACAAGATAAAAGTGTCACCTTATTGTTCAACGTGCAAAGCCCTTCTATTGATCCTCATGCAGATATCAATTACACAGCCGTTCGTGCTGGAGTAAATGAAACACTGATCAAAGTGAATAAGGATCTCAAGCTGGAAGCTTGGCTTGCAGAAAAATGGGACAGTAAGGACGGGGAGCACTGGACCTTTAGCATCCGACCAGGCGTGAAATTCCATAGCGGTAAAGCCGTAGATGCCGCAGCTGTCAAAGCCTCTTTGGAAAGAGCACTAAAGCTCAATCCATCGGTTAAAAATGCGCTACATATCCGTGATATTCATGCAGAAGGGCAGATCTTGAGCATTACGACGGACAAGCCCTTCCCGGAATTTGTATCTGAGCTGGTTCATCCGAATACCGCAATCATGGACACCACAGCCACAGGTGACTTCCCAGCAGGAACGGGGCCGTTCAAAGTTGTCAGTTTCCGTGCCGGAAGTGAACTGAATCTGGATCGCAACGAGGACTATTGGAACGGTGAAGTAAAATTGAAACATGCCAAATTCATGTTTAACGAAGATGCCAATGCACGTCAACTTGCTTTTCAAGCTAAGACGGCCGATATTGTGTATCGTCCGCCCGTTGAAAGTCTGGAGCTCTTGAAAGCTGATTCTACCGTTAAAGTTGACTCACTTCCTAGCCTGCGGACGCACCAACTTATTTACAATATGAACAATCATGATCTGAAAAAAACAGCTGTGCGCAAAGCATTCGATAATTTGATCAACCGGGATGAGATTGCGAGCGGTATTATGTCTGGTCAGGCAACCCCTGCTCAAGGTCCGTTCTTGCCGGACTTTCCTTTTTCACCGGAATATATTACGAAAAAGTTTGATTTGAATGCAGCACGAGAAGGCTTCAAAGAAGCTGGATATACAGTGGAGAACGGAAAAGTTACGAATTCTGACGGGTCCTCCCTTCATCTTACATTGTTAACCTACCAGTCGAGAGCGGAGCTTCCACTCATTTCACAGCTGATTCAGGCTAACGCTAAGGAGCTTGGCATCACGATTGATATCCGTCAGGTTGATAATATTGATGAATATCTGGCCGCTCATCAGGATTGGGATTTGGCGACTTACAGTAACATTACAGCTCCGCGCGGCGATGCAAGCTATTTCCTGAATGCGGCCTATATGCCGGAGGGAGCATTGAATTACGGTCGTGTGCATGTACCAGAACTCGCGAGTATGATTACGCAGCTAAACACAACCGTGAATGAGGAGCAACGCAACAAGCTAGCGCTGCAGGCTGTCACGCTGATTGACCAAGAAAATCTGCAATCCTTTCTAGTTCATCCAAACAACGTAGTGGCCTATCGTAATTACGTACATAACTGGGTAACCAGCCAAAGTGAATATTATCTGTTGACCCAGGACTTGGATGTGAACTAGCATGCTTCAATCTATTGCCAAAAAGTTTCTGACGCTTATATTGTTCTTTCTTATTCTTTCCTTTGTGAGCTTCTGTCTGCTTAAGCTTGTTCCGGGCGATCCCGTCCGGAGCATTCTCCGAGTCGATGATGTAGCTGTGTCCAATCAGCAAATTACGGATATGCGCAGCCAACTAGGGCTGGACCAACCATTACCTGTGCAATATGGTAAGTGGCTGGTTCAGTTGCTTCAGTTTGATTTTGGACAATCTTATTTAACCCATCGTCCGGTATTCACAGAGTTTATGGAAAAACTGCCTTATACGCTGCTGCTGACCGGAGGCTCTCTGTTCATTTTGCTGCTAATAGCTCTACCCTTGGGAACGATGGCTGCGCTCTACCGTAACCGCTGGATTGACAGCGCCAGTCGTGTGTTTGCCTTAATCGGCTCCTCGATTCCCAGCTTTTGGCTGGGGCTTTTGTTTATCGAATGGTTTGCAGTTAAATTGCGCATTTTGCCGTCTATGGGCGAAGGAACCGCTTTTCATTTGGTACTCCCTTCTCTTACCTTGGGATTAGCAATGGCGGCCGTTTATGTACGAATGATTCGCGCAAGTCTGATTGAAAGCTCGGGGCAAGACTTTATCAAAGCGGCGCAAGCGCGTGGCATCAGCCCCATCCGCATTTTTTTCAGACACATGCTCCGTCACAGTCTAGTTCCACTCATTACGGTATTCAGTGAGAGTATAGGTAGCCTACTGGGAGGCACAGTCGTGATTGAAGTGCTATTCGCCTATCCGGGGCTGGGAAAATGGATTGTGGATGCCATTGCTGCAAGGGATTACCCCATAATTCAGGGCTATACCGTATTTATGGCTGGATTCATTGTATGTATCAATATTTTGGTAGAGCTGTCCTACCGTTGGGTCAATCCTGAAATCGCTTTGAAGGAGAAACGTTTATCATGATAAAATCCGTACATGCGGAAAACAGGCAGTTCACCAGGGCACGATTGTCCAAAGCATGGATCGGATCACTCTCCATCTTGTTCATTCTTACAGCCATTACAGTCATACCCTTCCTAGCTCCACAAGATCCGTATCATATCCAGATGGGGAGTCGACTTCAACCGATCAGCGCAATGCACTGGCTGGGAACCGATCATTTGGGTAGAGATGTGCTATCGAGGGTCATAGCAGGACTACGGACGACAGTCGGAACCAGTTTGTTGATTTTGATCGTTTCACTGGTTGTTGGGGTACCCCTCGGTCTGCTGTCAGGATTTATTGGAGGCTGGATGGATCGTGTATTCCAACGTGTGGTCGATGCCTTCATGACTTTGCCTGATTATATTTTTGCCATTGTACTAAGTGGCCTGCTCGGACCAGGCTTAGGGAATCTTATATTTGCGGTGTCTGCAGTAAAATGGGTTGGTTATGCCCGACTGGTGCGCAGTACCGTTCTGGCTGAAAAGCAAAAGGATTACATTTCGTTATCCATACTCGCGGGTACCTCCTCCCTGCGAATTGTCATGCGGCATATTCTGCCCCATGCCATTGGGAATGTACTTGTACTGGCTACGCTGGATATCGGCAAAATCATTTTAATGATCGCCTCTCTATCTTTTTTGGGCTTAGGTCCTCAGCCGCCCATTCCCGAATGGGGCACGATGTTGAATGAAGGGCGTGCATATTTTCAAATGGCCCCTCATTTAATGCTGGGTCCCGGCATAGCTGTCGTGCTCACGGTACTATTAGCGAACGTGTTTGGAGACAAGCTACGCGACCGTTATGATGTTAAAACCCGGTCAGAGGAGTGAACTACATGCTGACTATTGAAGGCTTAACGATTCGGACAAAAGCAAAAACGATTGTAGAACAACTGGAGCTTGCCATTCGTCCGGGAGAATGGTGTGCTCTGGCAGGAGAAAGCGGAAGCGGCAAAAGCATGACTGCGTTCGCTATTGGCGGTCTCCTCCCCGCTTCTGTTAGCGCTGAAGGAATCATAATGTGGAATGACGAGAATTTGCTTGCCCTACCCGCTAAACAAAGACGTTCCTTGCTTGGTAGTGAAATATCTTACGTTTTTCAAGACTATCACGGGGCTTTTACCCCTTTTTTGCGTGTGGGCAGCCAACTCGACGAGCTGATGCGTGCTCACGGCAAGCAAGACCGTAAAGCGCGTAAGCAGCGCTGTCTTGAGGTGTTGGAGCACGTACAGCTTCCCGCCGAGCGTGTGTACCGCAGCTATCCATTCGAGCTCAGCGGCGGTCAATTGCAGCGAGCAGCTATTGCAGCTGCACTGCTTCTAGAGCCAAAGCTGCTCATTGCCGACGAGCCAACAACTGCGCTGGATACGCTCACTGCACACCGAGTACTCCAGCTCATTGACCAAATCCGGATGGAAACGGGGATTTCCGTCATGTGGATCACTCACGATCTACGGCATGTACGGAAGTATGCGGATCGAGTTGCAGTAATGCGTACAGGTGTTTTGCTTGAAGCTGGTCAAACGCAAGCGGTGCTGGACCATCCAGCCCATCCATATACGCGTCGCTTACTGGCGGCTATTCCGCCGCTGTCTCCAGACGCTCCTTCACGTTTGCCATGCAACAGCACCGATGAACAGCTTGCACCGGAAAGGAGCATATTACATGAATAATCAAGCCGCCTGCGCTCAGTGGCAAGACAGCCCTCATCCTGTTGTTACCGTCTCCGGTTTGACGAAGGCTTACGCTGGGGGCAAAACTGTACTGCACGATGTTGCTCTGTCGGTCTCACCCGGAGAATGTCTGGGTGTTGTCGGAGAAAGCGGCAGTGGGAAAAGCACACTTGCTCGCTGTATTTTGACATTGGACCCGTTTGATCAAGGTGAGCTTAGACTGGATGGACAGTCCATTCGAGGATTAAAGCGAAGTGAATTAAAACGGATTCGCAGCAGACTGGGGGCGGTATTTCAACATCCATCCGCAGCTTTGAACCCCAGACTAACCATTTTGCAATCCCTGCTGGAGCCATTGGATCAGCTTAAATGCTATGTTCCTTCCTTTATGGCGGGGATGCCCTCTGGACGTCGGAATATAGCAGAACAACTGCTAGGTATGGTAAAGCTTCCGGCTAGCTATCTGGATAAGTTTCCACATCAGCTCAGCGGTGGGGAAAAGCAGTGTGTAACCATTGCACGTGCCATTAGTACAGAACCGGAATTTATCGTATTGGACGAGCCGACTGCAAGTTTGGATGTGACCACACAAGCCACCGTTTTAAACCTGCTCAAGGATTTGCAGGATGAGTTTGGACTGGCTTATCTGTTTATCTCGCATGATCTGGCGGCTGTGCACTTTATGAGTGATCGAATCTTGGTTATGAAAGAAGGCCGTGTGCTTGAGCATTTTTCCAAGGAAGCATTATTTCATTCGGATCGGCTTCCCTATACACAATCATTACTGGAGGTTTTTTCAACATGCTGCCTTCCCACCGAGCCTATCTTGCTTTAGCAATCCCTTTAATTATTTCGACGATTACTACCCCGCTACTCGGTGCGGTGGATACAGCAGTAATCGGTCATTTGAGCCAGTCTGCCTATTTAGGCGGCGTGGCAGTCGGTACTCTTATTTTCAATACTTTATATTGGCTGTTTGGCTTTCTGCGAGTCAGTACGTCAGCTTTCACAGCACAAGCCGCAGGTGCACAAAATAACGACCAAGGCATAGCTGCTCTCATGCGCCCACTGGCTATAGCTCTACTCATCAGTGCAGTATTTATTGTCTTGCAAAAGCCCATCCTACTAGCTTCTCTCCAGCTTATCCGTCCAGCTCAGGATGTGGCAGAGCAAGCTGCAATTTATTTTAACATCCGCATTTGGGGAGCACCCCTTACATTGGTGAACTATGTGCTGCTCGGATGGCTGATGGGATTGTCCCGCGTGAAAGCTACATTATTTTTACAAATATCAATGAATGTAATCAATATGCTATTAGCTCTTGTATTTACACAGATCATGCATTGGAATGTCACTGGGGTCGCAAGCGCTACTCTGATTGCAGAAGCTCTTGCATGTGTATTGGGTCTTGCACTGGTGTTCCGTTCACCGATTTGGAGAGAATGGAAGCGCAGTGGACAGAGGAATTGGCGAGAATGGTTCGGTGCCTCAGAGTTGAAAAGTGTCATGGCGACGAACCTTGATCTCATGATTCGTACAGCCTGCCTGTTGACGATGTTTAATCTGTTTACGGCGCGCAGTGCGAGCTTTGGCACCGATCAGTTGGCGGCAAATGCTATTTTGTTGCAGATCCATTACATTATGGCTTACTTTTTTGATGGATTCGCCAACGCCAGTAGCATCATGACGGGTCAGGCTCGTGGTGCCGGAGATCGTAAAATGCTGCAAAGAGTTATTCATTTGTCCTGGTTTTGGACACTGGTTACCGGTGTAGTGACGGGAGGATTGTACCTTGCACTTAAAGAGCCGCTGATCTCGCTATTTACGGGGAACGCTACAGTGATTAGCCTGACAACTCCTTACAATGGGTGGCTGGTGGTCTTTCCCCTAGCAGCAGGGCTGGGACTGGTATTCTATGGTGTATTTACAGGGATGACGGTAACGTATCCGATCCGTAATTCGATGCTGATTTCACTGGTCTGCTTTTTGATCGCTCTCTTCTGGTGCGTTCCCCATTTTGGGAATCATGGACTTTGGTTATCCTTTATCATCTTTGCCCTGGGACGGTCACTGTTTCTGGTGATCTATTTGCCTCGGTTGAAGAGGATTTAGCAGCACCTGCTTTACATCGCTCTCAAAAACAAAGGATGTCCCATCCACCATGTACGTGGTGTGGGGACATCCTTTTATTATTTATTCATACGGTTCTTAGGATAGGAGTTTACCAATCCTTCTACTCGCCTTGTGGAACGGTCAAGCCCAGACCATCCGCTACACGACGTCCGTATTCAGGATCAGCTTTATAGAAATGGCCGATCTGACGCAGTTTGATTTCATCACTTTCTACAGGCTTCATCGCATTTACGATGTTTCGGACCAGGCGTGAGCGCTCCTCTTCACTGAGCAAGCGGTACAGGTCCCCTGGTTGTGTGTAGTGATCATGATGATCATAGGCTACACTTTGTGCCTCACCAGATACTTCAAAAGGAGCAATTTTGTGAGCTGGTGATTCTTTCGGTCCACCGAGACTATTAGGCTCATAATAGACAGATCCCCCGCCATTACTGTCACTGCGCAATGCACCATCGCGTTGGTAGTTGTGTACCTCCGCATGCGGCCGGTTGATAGGCAGCGCATTATGGTTTGCGCCTACACGGTAGCGATGTGCGTCACCATAGGCAAACAAGCGTCCTTGTAGCATCTTATCCGGGGATGCCTCAATACCTGGAACAAATGAACCCGGTGAGAAGGTCGCCTGCTCTACCTCAGCAAAGTAGTTCTCAGGATTGCGATTCAGCACCATGCGTCCTACCTCGATCAGCGGGTAATCCTTTTGAGACCATACTTTGGTCACATCGAATGGATCAAAACGGTACGTATCCGCATCTTCTATAGGCATAATCTGCACATAAAGTTTCCATGCCGGGAAATCGCCCCTTTTAATCGCATTAAACAAATCTTGTATATGATAATCCGGGTTTTCACCGGCAATTTTCGCAGCTAAATCCACATCAAGATTTTGTATACCTTGTTCTGTTTTAAAATGATATTTCACCCATACGGCCTGTCCCTGTGCGTTTACCCACTTGAATGTATGGCTGCCAAAACCATGCATATGTCTAAGTGTAGCGGGAATACCGCGGTCAGACATCAGGATACTTACCTGATGCAGTGATTCAGGAGATAGGGACCAGAAATCCCAGACCGCATTCGGGTTTTTTAAATGCGTTTGGGGATGACGTTTTTGCGTATGAATAAAGTCAGGAAATTTAATAGCATCCCGAATAAAAAAGACAGGTGTATTATTGCCCACGAGATCATAGTTTCCTTCTTCTGTATAAAACTTTACCGCAAATCCACGTGGATCACGTACAGTATCGGACGAGCCTAACTCACCTGCCACAGTAGAAAAACGGATAAACATCGGTGTACGCTTGCCCACTTCGGACAAGAAACTTGCTTTTGTATATGAAGACAAATCATTAGTGACTTCAAAATATCCGTGCGCCCCCGCACCTTTAGCATGAACAACGCGTTCCGGCACACGCTCCCGGTTAAAATGCGCCAGTTTCTCCAGCAGATGCACATCCTGAATTAATGTGGGACCACGTGAGCCTGCTGTAATCGAATTCTGATTATCTCCAACAGGAGCGCCCCAGCTTGTAGTCAGGTTCGTTGGTTGGTTACTCATGATTGAAATCACCTCTTGAATGAATTGGTTAACTATGTGCCTTTCACTATAAATTGTACACAAACAAAAATCAATACTTTTTTATAATTATTATAATCTAGGATTTAGAATTAGTTTAAATTAAAAAAAGAAAAAGCAAGCCCCATAAGGCTTGCCGTAATACGTGCTCTATTTATTTACAATAAAATGACTTGAATTTTTTACGTTCTGTAATAATTACATTGATCACTTCTTAGGTTTTGTTATGGAGACTTTCAGACAATATTCATATGGAATTCATCATAAAATCATAATAGGAGCTGCTTTCTATCGAGAAAGTCCAGAATATCCTGTACCGACTGACTTACCTCCCGACCTTCAGTGGATACGATTAAATCAGGTTCCAGCGGTACTTCATATGGAGCATCAATCCCCGTAAAATGATGAATTTCTCCGGCTCGTGCTTTCTTGTACATTCCTTTTGGATCACGACGTTCACATTCCTCTAGACTGCATTGGATATAAATCTCGTAGCAGCCTTCCTGTTGTAAAATGTCCTTTACCATTTCACGATCCTCACGATAAGGCGAAATGGTAGCGCAAATCGTTAGAACCCCCGCATGTGCCATTAGCTTGGACACTTCCGCTATACGACGAATATTTTCTTTGCGGTCAGCGGGTAGGAAACCCAAATTGCGATTCAAACCATGCCGAACATTATCCCCATCCAAAATAAACGTACGTATCCCTCGTGCATATAACGCTTTTTCGAGTGTGGAGGATACCGTTGACTTTCCCGAGCCAGACAGCCCCGTAAACCAAAGCACCGGACTCTTATGTCCGTTCAGAAGCTGTCGAGCTTGCTTATCCACTTCTGATACATGCCAGGTAATGTTGGAAGATGGGTTCATTCAGCACTCTCCTATTTCATCAGTATTAATGGTTAATATGTCTCTGATATCAGGATAGAGCATTTTTAAAACTGTTTAAAGTACGCTGCTCTGTTTTGTGGTCCAATACTGCAAAAACAATCTGTTCAAACAGCAGTCCATATCCTTCAGCTACAAGCACTTGCTTAAACCAGTTGGCAACCTCTTCCGGCTTATTGCGGAATACCCCACAACCATAAGCACCAAGCACAAGATGTTCTACACCATTTTGCATAGCCATTCCCAAAATATAACGGATACGCTCCAACATGACTTCTCCAATCCGATTGACCTGCTCTGGCTCCCGTTCACGCACGACTCCAGCATTCACAGCAGGCGCGGTCAGGAAATCGACTAAATACGGATTTTCCAGCAATGTTCCCTGATCATCCCGAAAAACAGGAACTTGGGGAGAATAAATCATATAATCTGAATAAAAACAGCTCCGCAGCTTCCGATTATGTTGATACATTTCCTCCATTTGTGAAATGCAAGGATACAGCGCTGATGAACGAGCCAAGCTTTCCTCTTGAGCCTGACTGCCTCCAAGGAATCCGCCCCCGGGGTTTTTGGCTGATGCAAAATTCAAACATGCTACGGGTTCCCGCTTCTCCTCGACCTGGAGTCTATGTGCGGCCTGCAACGTACTTTCTCCCGTAACTTCTATCTTTCCAATGACCGCCTGTTCGCCTACATCGGAAGAAGCTCCCCATATACTTTTTATTCTTTGCTCTGCCTCTTGCTTTATGGCTACCAGTTGAGAAGGTCTATATAGCTTCGAGCCTGTGACCGCATTTTCTACCTTTTTTGCTATATTTACTTGTACCTGTTTGGTATTCGTGTAATGCCCATTTTCCAAAATGGACAGTGTTTCATGCGCCATATGTGATCGAACATCCCGATTACTCCGGGAACTCATTGTGTTTTTCATGGTGACTAATCCTCCTTTTGCAATAGATCCTCACGTAAATTTGTCAATATTTCCCCCAGCCAGTTCGTACCCCGCCATAGCTTCCGGTGCCGTATACGAGCATCATTTTCAGCTAAGCCTACACCCCAAATGGTGTCCGTCGGACTAGCCTCAACCAGAGTAGTTCCCTTCGTTTTAAGCAGGTGCTTGAGCAAATTCTGATTTTGGGTGAACTTGGCATAATTTCCGTCATACACGATTTGCTGGCAATTTGCTTCCCACAAGGATTGGTCAAATCCGCGCACACTGCGACCACGGGCTTTTTGCTCCCTTGGGGTGGGGGCTTGCATAATTTTCAAGGCTGCCTCTTCGTCTCCAAAAAGCTGCGCTTTTTTTAGCATCATATATTGCTCGGCACAGTTAAACTCCAACCCATCCACGACAAATTCACATGGGTACCATTGCGAAAATGGCGAATGACTGCGATAAAAAAATGTAAACTTTTCCATTGAATATTCCTCACTTCTTCTTTCTTTTATGCTATATAAAACGTGACCGTGGCTTAAATCGGTATAATTTGGACGGACGATGCCCAGCCGCCTTCCTGTACTCATTGGTTTCTTCCACGAGATCTGCTATTTTGCGACGAAAAGCTGCGGCCAACAGCTCCTTACCTAAAATAATTTCATACACCTGCTGAAGTTCACTCAGTGTAAACAGAGCTGGCATCAGGTGAAACGCAATATCTGTATATTCAATTTTGCTGCGCAGACGCTCAATACCATACGCAATAATTTTGGCATGATCAAAAGCAATTCCCTGTGACTCCAGCACTTCTCGCTTGATTTCAATGGTTCTTCCCTTAAGAATTTCAGTTATTTTTACTTTGGCTGACAGATGGATGTCCCCATGCTTCAATGTGATGTCAATGTCTTGTTCCCATGTGTAACCTTCCGGCTGATTCGTCCGCGTCTCCTGAGCTACGCTGTAATCCAGCTCAAACCATTGGGCATCAGCGGCATCATCCCCCGCCTGTACCTCCAAGGAATCGTGGTCAACTAAAGCCATGTAAGCGCAACTGATCACCCGCATACGTGGATCACGTGCCACATCTCCCCAAGTATATAGCTGCTCCATATAAATCTGATCCACATTCGTTTCCGTTTTAAGCTCGCGTCGTGCAGCTTCTTCCAGACTTTCATCTATACTTACAAAACCACCTGGCAACGCCCATTGTCCTATATAGGGATGCTCCCCTCTTTGGATCAAAAGAAGCTGTAGGGACTTCTCCGGCAGCTTACGGTAATTTTGTTGGAGCTGATCCATTACCGTAAATAGCAGCATATCTACCGTTACGGATGGGCGCTCATATTCACTCGCATCATAAGCGGCCAAAAATTCCTCTTCCGTCAAGCCACTGTAATTATGTTTCAATCCATCTGTCACTTGCGTCACCTACCTGTTCATATATGGGTATTTCATCGCTTTTGAGTCAAAAGTGGCGAATGCTCTATGTAACTTTTAATTTGAATCAATTGATAAAAACAAAATGTTAATATCAATACAATAATATATAAAAACTGCTTCGTCAATAGGGTGTATAGACCTATTTTTTATCGTTTGATAGTACTATTAGACTGTTTACTGAATTTTACTTGTTGCTTATTGTCATATCATGTATGATGTTTTGGTCAATATAGGAAACACAACATACTAATCACGTAGGGAGAAGATCCAATTGTCTAACCAGTTTAATCCGCAAAACAATCAACAAGGAGCACCATCCAGACCAGCCCCTGTGTACCCGCCTCCAGTCTCATTCAAGGAATGGATGATCAGTTTACTTCTGATGGCTATACCGGTAGTTGGACTTATTATGCTGTTTGTGTGGGCATTTAGCGGCTCGACTAATCCGAGCAAAGCTAATTACGCTAAAGCAGGCCTTCTTTGGGCCGCTATTGTAATCGTGATCTATATCATTATGGCTGTTGCTCTGTTGCCTGCACTCATAAGTTCATTGAATTCAAGCAGCTACTATTGATTCCAAGTACATAGCAAAACAACCTTCCGATAAATCAATCTGATACATCAGAAGGTCTTTAAACTAAACTGCCGACCCCGTCGGCAGTTTTTATTTGATCTCTTTTCCCTTTAATTGTACCAAAGATCATCTGTTTTAAGTTCCTGTAGACTGCTCAAAAACGATTTTGAGTTATCAACATAAAGTTCAGTATCAATATAGTACAGCTTTTTATCATGTAAGCATTGATCAATATACTCTGCATTTAAAATACTTTTATCTTCTACATTGGCGGCAAAAGCTTGCAGTTTGGGAAGCGCGGTTTTCTGATATTCAAGCCATGAATGATGGAATCCAGCTGGCTCCTCCAGACAATAAATGTCATGATACAGCGCTTCAGCAATCCCTTTCTTCCTGAGATAGTCGGGTAAGAAAGGCATACTTTTGAAGTACCGGCCGGTCATGGCGAACACGCGATAGCTCCAATAAGGAGCACCGTGATTAGATTGGCAAAAAAGATTCAGGAAGAATACAGAGTAGTGCATTTTAATTGTAATAACTTGATGTTTCTTCACTTCCGAAACAATACGATCCGCCATCCGGTTATCAATGATCTCATCAAAATCAGCCAAAATGATCACATCATCATCCTCAACCTTATCCTGCAAGATAGAGATACTCTTGTTTCTTTGGCAAGCCTCATTATGAAACGCACTGTTATGGCTGAGCAGACGCCAGTACCAGCGGTCAAAGTTGTCCGCACCGCAGCTATCCACATCAAAGTACAATGAGTGCTTCTCAGGTTCACGAAACAGTTGATCCGCATGAAATGGATGATAAATGACCTTGGGACCAACATAATCTGGATTAAAGTTCCGAGGCTTATCTAAATAGCTGAACGTCTTGTTAGCTTCGATCACGTGCAACTCATCAATCCAACCGGAATTTTCTTTTATTTTAATATCTGCAATGCGATTTTCATTGAAAAATGGACAAAATTCATATATTTTCATAATCTGAAGCTCCCCTCCGCTATCATGGTATATGGGCGAACACTGATGCTTTGGCACAGATGTCTGGATATGAGGCGTATTAGCTCAGCGATCGTCTGATCCTTATAATGCAGTGAACTATAATAGCAGGTTAAACTTAATCTATCTCGTCTAAGGTCTGCCGTCATATTTAACTTGTAAGCAGAGGGGTTGTCCGCCGCATTCGTGCTTCCGTAAGAAATCGATAAAGGCTCATACAAATCATCAGCTATTCCGTTCATTTCCTCTGATTGGTAATGGAAAAGCATGTGCGTTCCGTCTCTCAGTGGTTTCGTATTTGGATAAACATCCTGTATCATATAACGTAAAATAAAGTAATCCATGCCTTCAGATGGAACATGCTGCAACATGTGTATGACATGTCTCAGTGCCATTTCCCAATTGTCCGACTGATCTCCTGCCGGGATCTGAATACGAAGGGGATATGCTCCAGCAAAAAAACCAATAGTACGATCAATCACAATACCCGGCAAAAAGGACTCACGTTGATAAGACATGACATGCAGCAGCAAATCCGATTGGTTTTTCAATTGAAAACAAGCCTGTGATAATGCCGTTAGTAGGATGCTCAGTGGTGTAGTTTGATGCTTTACAGCCAATGCCTTTAATAGCTGAAGATGCTCTTCTCCTTCAAGTAAATCAAGCGTTATAGTTTTCATATGGCGATGGAGAGGCTGTGCCTCAGATTCCGTGTCAACCTGCAAAGATTGTCCGCCTTCTACAATCCTGTTCCAAAAAGTGAATGCTTTAGAAAAAGTGTCTTTCGCCGCATATTGCGTCAACGCCTTGCACCAATCCCGATAACTGCTTCCCTCCTCCACATGTAGCGCCAGATTACTCCCTTGTCCCGGCAAGAGAAGATGTCTCAAATCCTCTAAAAAAATGTTTATAGAGATTCCGTCAAAAATTAAATGATGGAACAGAAGCAATATCACCTGTTGGCTCTCGTCGTAATAGTGCTCAAACCATACAACCTTCCATAAAGGTCCTTCCTTGATATCGAATTCATGCTGCACTTTCGAGCAGTAGTCCGAAATATAGGCGTCATGTGATCCCGAAACCATGCGCAAATCCACGTAAGAAACCACCTGTTGTACACTTATTTTCTGCTCAAATTGATACCATTCATCATCCTCCAGTTGAGCAAATGACAGCCGTAACGCCGCATGTTTGCTCAATAGTTGTTCAATCGACGGGTTCAGCAATTCTGTAGGAATGTAATTTTTGAGCCGAGCCAGGTAAGGTACATTAAACATGTTGCGATTCACAAGATCTCTTTGGAAAAAACGTTTTTGTACAGCAGACAGTGGAAATCCGTCATACAGGTATGTTTTTCTTATAGACTGAATATACGGGTAATCCATGTTTGGACAGAGGGCAGTCTCTCTATCTGTCATTGCATTGCTCAATGAAAGTGCCAAACGTTCGATCGTCTGTTCGCGAAATATCTGGTTAACCGTAACCGGATATCCGCTTTTTTGCAGCAGGCTGGCTATGCGCAATGCATGGAGTGAATGTCCTCCCAACGTGTGAAAGTCTTCATTCTTGCCAATGTAATCTAGCTTCAGGACCATGCTCCAAACTTCTTCTATGGTTTGCTCCAATTCAGTCCACGGTCCAGCATTTGCTTCTTTATCGCTATGGATTTCAGGTAAAGGAAGCTTTTTGCGATCAATTTTCCCGTTAATCGTTAATGGGAACGATTTTAGCCAAATGTAACGAAACGGCAGCATATATGATGGCAGAACGTCGGCCATAAAAGCATGAAGCTGTTCCTCTCGTTCTTCCTCTTCCGTTGTATAGTAAGCGAACATTCGGAGATCACCATGAACCTCCTGCATAAGGACCAGGCTTTCTTTTATCGCAGGATAGCTGCTTAAACGGAACTCGACTTCTCCGAGTTCGATGCGATATCCGCGGAGCTTTACCTGATCATCAGCCCGTCCGATATACTCGATATTCCCGTCTGGCAACCATCTCACTCGATCTCCCGTACGATATAATACTAAATTTGTGCCTCTTTCACGATCTTTGGCAGAGCGGTGTGGATTTGGAGTAAACGCATGCTGTGTCAATTGGTTTTGCTGCCAATAACCCCTCGCCACCCCGTCTCCTCCCACGTATAATTCCCCGACTGCTCCGACAGGCTGAACACGGCCCCGTTTGTCCAAAATATAACAAGTTGAATTACTTATGGGCTTACCGATAGGAATATTCTGCTCAAATGGCTTTTCGATCCGGTAGCTCGTCGAAAAAGTGGTGTTCTCCGTAGGACCGTATGCATTGAGAATCGAGAGTTGCGGATAGGCGAGCCGGATACGATTGATATGTTTAACCGACAAAATTTCCCCACCTACGACCAACCATTGAAGCCCAGCAAACAGCTTTTCATTTTCTTCAATCCAGTGATTACACAGGGCAGAACTTAACCATAGGGTATTAATTCTCCACTCCTTTATCCGCTGCTCCAGCACATGGATATTTAGAAGATCGTCTTTGGAAATCACAAACAGCTGGCCGCCATTCAGCAACGTCCCCCAAATTTCAAACGTAGAAGCGTCAAAAACAGGCGAACCCGTATAGAGCAATCTGATATCAGAGGAAAACGGGAAATAAGAGGTGTTTTTGACCAAGCGAATGACATTGCGATGTTCCACCATAACGCCTTTCGGTTTTCCCGTCGATCCGGATGTATACATTAGATAAGCAAGGTCATTGGGAGCAATCATGTTCTCCTTCTCTTCTTGTTCCACAACTCCATTTTGGTCAAAATACTTTGTATCCATCAGTGTTAAACGGATTCCCTTACAGGCTTCCGAGATACGTTCCGCTCCTTCCTGTGAAGTGATAATGGTGTCCAGTCCAGCGTCCTTGATTAATTCGCGGGTTCTTGCTGCCGGAAAATCGGGGTCAATGGGAACATAGGCATATCCCGCTTTCATGATCGCCAGGATGGAGACAATGAATTCAAGAGAGCGCGGCAAGTAAACTCCAATAAACTTTCCATGATTGTTATCATCAGCATCATCCGTTAACATCTTGGCAACGTACTGGGACATGAGGTTTAGGGTGTGGTAGGACATAACCTGATTGTGCGCAATTACTGCAGGCTGTGAAGACCGCAGCTCCACTTGCTCTTGGAATAGATCAATAATTGAACACTCTCTGGGATATGCTGTATACGTATTGTTCCAGTCGTAGACGATTCGTTCATATTCATCCTTGTTCATGAAGCAAACGTCTCTGACGTTGTAATTCGGGTATTCCAGCACATATTCCAGCGTATTTAGCAGATGCTCTGCTAGTCGACAAACCGTTTCTTGGTTCAATCGATCTGCATCATACATAAACTTGATGGTGATCTGTTCCCCGTCATTGGCAACGGTGATCGTCATTGGATAATTCGTTTTCTCTCGTTCCTCCATAGCTGACATCTTCAATTCATTTTCAGGCTGCCGATAGTCGTTCAAATAATTTTCGAATGCCACGATGCTATAAAACATGGCATGTCCTTGAATACCAGACCAGCTCTTCAATTCGTTCAGACTCACATAACTGTGGTCGTTTAGTTTCTGAATGGTTTGGTGCAGCTGTTGTACATACTCCGTGATGGTTTGCTCCACATTCCAGTGCATGACTAAAGGCAGTGTATTAATCAGCATACCTGTGATCCGATCCGCTTGTGCAAGATCCGATCCTCTCCCGGATACCACCATGCCAAAAATGGTTGTATCGGCATCATGATAGACTTGTAGCATTTTGCCCCATGCGAACTGTACCAGTGTATTTAGCGAAACTTGTACTTGCTGTACAAAATCAGCGATCTGCTTGGTTCGTCTTGAATCGATAATAAGCGTTTCGATCTGCTGGTTCTCTATCGGTTGATGCACATCGGGAAGTGTACCTTTCTCTATCGGTGGTCGTGTCGGCTCCGTTACGTCGGCCAAATATGCCCTCCAGAATGTCTCGGCCTCCGTGCGATCCTTATTATTTAGCCAACGAATATAAGATTCAAAAGAACGGTTTAAGTTACGTTGAGGTATCCGATTTTGCAGGCTGCAAGCATAGAGCTCATGTACCCGATTCAGTAGTAGCGGCAGGCTCCAACCGTCCAGCAAAATATGGTGGTAACTCCAAATCATCGTCCATTCGTTCGAAGCAATCTGAATTAGGGTTAGGCGGTACGCAGGCTGAGTTAGATCAAAACGGCGATTACGATCCATTGTCATCCAGCGTTCGATATGCTCTTGTTGCCGCTCTGGTTGCTCTGCTTCAAAATCCAAAAACGTCCATGCCCATTCTGTATTTCGAACAATACATTGTAAGGGCTTGTCCAACGTCTCCCAAATGTAGCAAGTCCGCAAGCTATCATTTTCGGCAATGACGCTGTTCCAGGCTCCCCGGTAACGATCTACCTCTAGCCTGCCATGATATTTCCAACGAACCTGCACGAAATATTGATCGGAGGCGGGATGGTCCAAGTAATGGAACAGTAGTCCTTCCTGTAAGGGACTTAGATACAGCATTTTATCTAGACCATGTTGCAAATGATATGTCTTTACGATCTGATCGAGCGAATGCTGTTCCAAGGACACGGATGGAAAATCACTAGGCGTGAATTCTTCGTATTCAGCCTGGCTGCAATGCTCGATAATAGCAAGCAGACGTGTTATAAAAGCTTCTAGCAATTGAGTTATAGTTACTTCTTCATAGTGACATTTGCTATATTTCATAAACAGATGCAGCTTGCCATGAACTATGGAACAATTGAGTTCCAATAGGCTTGTTCCATGATTAAGCGGTGAGCTATAATCCTGTGCTGCGTCACGTGTAAACTCTAGCCACTCGTTTGACTCGTTCATATTCCCCTGATCAAATTGGCCCAAGTAATTAAAAAGAGCCTGAGGTTCAGAAGCTGCTAACTCGGAACGGACTTCTTCGTGCGGGTGGCAGTATCTCAAAGCACCATATGACATACCACGGTGAGGAATATAGCGTAATTGCTCTTTGACAGATTTAATCGTCGCTCCCAAAGAGCCGCTATCCAGAATCCGAATGCATACCGGAAACATAGAGGTAAACCAACCGATAGTTCTTGTAAGGTCTATATCCGATACAAAATGCTCACGTCCATGACCTTCTAAGCGAAATGCAATCGTTGTCTGTCCAGACCAATCGGAGAGTGCCAAGGACCAAGCTGTAAGCAGCAAATCGTTGATCTCAGTATGGTAAGCCTGGGAGCAATGGTGCAAAAGCAGCTCCGTATCGTCGAAAGTAAGCATCGTAACCAATTCCGACGATGCACTGCTCTTTTTATGAGCCGGGTAATGGTCTACTGGCAGCACAAATGCTGCAGCTTGGTGCTGTACTATTTTCCAATACTCAATATGACATAACGTATCCTTATGTTCAGAATAACTCATCAGTACAGAGTGCCACTTTTTGTATGGATTCAAAACGGGCGGCAGTGCAGTCCCCTGATACAATTGACACAATTCCTGAACCAATATTCTCCAGGAAACTCCATCAATGACCAGATGATGTATAGTCATAAATAAACGAGCTTTACCATCAGGATGACCTTGGATTACTCCTGCATATATCATAGCGCCAGTCTCATAATTCAATTGTCTGTTCCACGCATCGCATATGCTTGAAATTTCGGATTCAGGATAATCAATTTGTTGAAGGGTATAGCTAGCCAGTTGGATGGAAGTATCCGTTCGGTAGCGCTGCCAATACACATGTTCCCTGACCACGATCTCCGTCGAAAGCTCTGGATGTAATCGAATCAATTGATTAATGGCAGTTTCCAATCTCACAGGATCAAAATCACGGAGCACAAACAGCTGGGATTGATTGAAATAATGCGGCTCTACAAACTGTTGCTCGAAAAACCACTGCTGAATCGGTGTCAAGCCAAATTCGCCTGTCAAATCAACCATAAGCTCTTCCGTTTGATTACTGTTTGTCCAAGTAACAACAGTAGCTAATTTCTTAATAGTTGGATGCTCTGCCACTAGTCTTGGAGTAAGTATCATACCGTGATCTCTGGCTATAGATACGACCTGAATGGCAAGAATTGAATCTCCCCCAACAGCGTAAAAATGGTCGTTAACTCCGATATCTCCCCTTTTTAAAATCTGTCGCCAAATCCTAAGCAAACGCTTTTCAAGATCATCCTCGTCTGCTTCCACAACTTCATCAACTTGAAGAAATAAGGTACTCTTCGGGTCGGGGAGAGCCCCGCGGTCGATTTTCCCGTTAGTACTTACTGGAAACGAATCCAAATGGCAGAAATATGAAGGAACCATATAAGCTGGTAATACAGCACCTAAGTGCTGCGTCAATTCCGCCTCTTCTAGTTCTTCTAGAGCAGTATAATAAGCTACCAGTTTATGGTATGGCCCGTCCTTCCAGGGTTGAACGACACATTGACCGATGTCAGGATGTTGGCGTAGCTGATATTCTATTTCACCCAGTTCGATACGATACCCTCTGATTTTAATCTGTTCATCACTACGCCCTATAAATACCAGTTCTCCATCCGGCGTCCATTTCACAATGTCCCCGGTTTTATATAACCGCTTACTGTGTGACGGATATTCACTGCTGACTGCAATCTCTTTGTGAACGAATCGTTCTCGAGTCAGTTCCTCACGATTCAAATATCCTCTGGCAAGCCCAATGCCCCCTACCCATAGTTCGCCGGGAACGCCGACAGGCACAGGATTGCCGAATGAGTTCAAGACGAATAAACGTTTGTTATAAACGGGTTTGCCAATCGTAATTTCTTTTCCTGGCTGGCAGACAGAAGTAGCACAAATAATCGTTACTTCGGTCGGCCCGTAAGCGTTCACAAATCGTCTTCCTCTTCCCCAATAGTCGACAATGTCAGGTGTACAGGGTTCTCCAGCAGATACAAGTGTACGCAATTTTGACAGTTCTCTATGTTTCATTGTTCGGAGCACCGATGGCGTCAGCATGGCAATGTGGATCTTCTTCTCTGCCAGAATATCTGAAATGTCTGCATAAGGTGGTAGTTCATCGTCTGAAAGGACAACCAATGTTCCGCCTACTGATAACGTGCCGATCCATTCGTAGACCGAAGCGTCGAAACTCATGGAGGCGAATTGCATGACTCTTGAGTCGGACGTAATACCAAACTTTTCAACAAGATAAGGGATCAACGTAACCAAGCCAGCATGTTCAATGAGAGTTCCCTTCGGTTTTCCGGTAGACCCGGATGTGTAGATGACATAAGCCAGATCATTCTGTTTCAGCCCGATCTGCAAATTTTCGTAAGGATAGCAGTCCTGTTGCTCCGAGCATTCATCCACACAAATCAGCGTATGTGGTTTCATACCCAGTTGAGAAATATATGGATTTATCCTGCTTACTAATTGACTGTGCGTTATAATCATTTGGGCCTGTGCATCTTCTAAAATAAATCGCAACCGCTCTCCAGGATATTGGGGATCGACCGGAAGGTAAGCAGCTCCTGCTTTCATAACTCCGAGCATTGACGGGATCACATCTGCGCTCCTGTCCATAATGATAGCAATCAGCGTACCAGCCGGCAGAGAGCCATGTCCTTGCAGCAAATGCGACTCTATAATCATGTGGCTGATTTGATTTGCCCGGTGATTTAACTCAAAATAGGTCAGCTTCTGCTCACCAAACTCCAAAGCGATCGCATTGGGTGTTCGATCAGCTTGCTCCTCGATCAATTGAACCACCGTTTTATCCAAAGGATAGGCTTGTTCTGTATCATTCCATTGTTGCATCTGTTCGAGTTCTTCCGTGGTCAGCATGGGGTGAAATAGTATCTTTTTCTGCGGAAAAAGGAGTGCATTTTCCAGCAATGTTTGAAAATGGCCTGCGAAGCTAGCGATTTGTCTTTCTCCAAAACGATTGCCATCATACTGTATTGCGCACTCCAATATATCCGCATCATAATGGTAGCAGAGTGCGATTTCTAGCTGATCTATACTTCGTAAGAGAGCCTGTGCTTTCACATTTGAACTTGGAGATAGGAAATGATCACACATTTCTGTGATACCCACATTGAAGAAATCCTTCTCTCCCCCTGATCGAGGACCGACTTTAGTCTGCTGCGAAGAATCCTTTCTCCAATCGCCGCAGGTATGTCGTTTGTTCCAATCCATTTGTGTCCTTTGTATCAAAGAGAAAAGATCATCTTCCCTCTGTATATGAATGAGTAGCGGATAATCCAGACGATCTCCTTTTTCTTCTTTGTCGGATATCATAGAATATACAACAGGCAAAGCATATTGATTGGCGTAATGGGATAGCAGTACGGACCATATGGATGTTATAAAGGAAGGCATACCTATCTGATGATCCTGTACAAATTCTAAAATCGCTTGGACCTGTCTTGTCTCCAAACGTATGCCGTAAAGCACTTGAATGTGGCCTGCAGGCTGTGAGATATTTCTACTGGAGTGAGAAAATAAAGGCAAATAACGTCGTGGTCTATCAGACCCACTCTGACTAGGTATAGTGGATGACTCTATCACTTATTGTACCTCCCCTATCCGGGATGCTATACCAGCAGCTTGATAAAAAGCAGCCCTGACTTCCTCTACTTCTATCTCGTAACTGCATCGTATAGAAAAGATAAGACCATCCGTGTAGGAAGAAGCAATGCAATTGAACAGTGAATGGATCGGCAGTGGATTCGGTTGCTTTATAACGGTATCATCATAATAATTGCTGTATTTTGAGCCTGCCTTCGTGCTGTTTCCTAAATAGTTAAACATGAATAAATCTAGTTGCTCATACTGCTTCCCCAACTGTGCAAGTGTTCTGGTCCGCTTCCACTTGTCTTTGTAATCAGGGCTTGTAAGAAGATGCATAAAATTGATCGTATGGTATTTTAATAAATCCAGTCTGCTTCTGACAGACTGCATCATTTCATCTGGATTTTGCTTCAGATCCAACAGCATAGGCACAAAATCAATAAATTCACCGGTCGTGTTATAATAAGCTTTCTCGTCGTATCTTCTTCCATCATATAAAAATAACAATGGCAGCTTATCCATACCTAAATATGTTTGCAGGCCCCTTGTATAGACATAAAGCGCCAGCTCTAAAGAAGGATTTGCAGCGGGAATGCATACGTTAAACAGGTAGGCTTCTGTGCTCGTTCGAAGCTTCGGGGCTTGGAAGATGTATTGCTTGCTTTTTTGGAACGCTTCCAAATTAAAAGATGATATTAATTCTGGTTCCGTGATTCCTTTTGGTCCACTTTGGATTTGTCTAACATACTCCACATAGGGCTTCACTTCATCCGTAGGAAGGGAGCGATTTTGAAGTAGACTCCTGTAGCTAGCAATCAGCTGTCGCTCAGCTACTTCCGAGGTCACCCGGTCGCATATCGCATGATGATAAATAGTAATGACATAATGTTCACGCAGGTTCCGTTTCAGCACAAACATGTGGAATAACATTTGCTCTCCGGCGAATCGGGTATTTGTAACATAATCATTTATCATTTCCATGAGGGGGCCACATGGATTGTAAGCTGACACATCAATAATGTTAAGTCTTGGCACATTATCACTAGGCAGTACGTATTCCCTCCAATAAGTCCATCCATCTCTTTGGGTCGGAACACTCCTCAGTAATCCTTGACTTTGGACAAAATGATTGTAGGCCTGATTCAAAAAATTATAATTTACACACTCATCCAGCCTAAATACACCTAAACTTGGTGGTGTTTGAAACGAAATTTGCATTTGTTGAATTCCACTTAGCGGATATTCTTGTGCCACTTCCCCTCTTTTAAGAAACTGATCTTTTTTCAAATAATCATCTTCCAATTGCTTGCGTAAACTTTCCACTGGATTCGAATTCATGCTCTTTAAGCCTAGACGCTGGAAAAATTCCTCTTCATCCATCGTCCAGTATTGATCAGCCATTTCAGCTCTTAGATGCAGTGGTACAATATAGTGTGGCAGTAGCTCTGGAGCTACTTTTCCGTCCATAATCCGCATGATATGGTTAACGTCAGCCACCATGTCGGTGTAAAGCACCTGAATATCTCTAACTTCGTGAATAAAATCCCTTACTTGGTATTTCACCAGCTCGTAAACACCATCTGTTTCTTGGTGAAGCCAAGATATCAACTCTTGAGTTGTTTTTATGATGTCCTGTTGCTTTTCGGACCCTACAATATTATTCTGAGTTGAATGAAGATAATCAGCGAGTGCCCGAATCGTTTTATAGTGGTAAATGTCTGTTAAAGTGGCGTGATATCCTGCACGCTCCATTCTCGACATTAATGTAAGTGCATGAATAGAATGCCCACCGAGGTCGAAGAAGCTATCTAAAACACTGAACTGCTGCACACCCAATACATCCTGCCAGATGTCCATCAGCTTCGTTTCCAGTCCTGGCTTAGGAGACACATATTCTGCTCCACCATGCATATTCTCTTCAAGGGCCAACAGTGCCTTGCGGTCCAGCTTACCATTCAGTGTCAATGGCATTTGTTCTAGTTGTATATAAAAAGATGGAATCATGTAATTCGGCAGCTTTATAGAGAGAGCCGTTTTAATTTCATCTGCTGTCAGTTTTTTGGTCGCCGTAAAGTATGCTTCCAGTTGCTTTTGACCGGCCTCCTTTTCACGGGCAATAACTGCCGCTTGTTGTATATCATCTACTTTTAATAAATGCGACTCTATTTCCCCAGGCTCAATTCGATAACCCCGTATTTTCACTTGATCGTCGATCCGGCTGATATATTCGATGTTTCCGTCCGCTTGCTCTTGCACCAAATCTCCGGTTCGATACAACCTGCCTCCAGGTACCCATGAAGACTGAATAAACCTCTCTTCTGTCAGCTCTGGACGATTCAAATAACCTTTAACTAATCCATCGCCAGCGATGTACAATTCGCCTGCAACTCCCTGTGGCAGAGGACGCTGCTCTTGATCCAAGACATAAATCTTCGTGTTGCTAATTGGTTTGCCGATCGGCACAGTATTTGCATTTTCGTCCAAATGATCAATCGGATAATACGTAGCAAATACCGTGCTCTCCGTCGGTCCATAGACATGAATTAAACGGCCGGGACCCAGAACAGCGAACGCTTTACGCACATGGCTGACCGACACCTTCTCACCACCGAATAGCAAGGTTTCAATGGTTGCAAAGCAGCCGGGATCAATATCCACCAATGCATTAAAAAGAGCCGTCGTGACAAAGCATTTTGTAATCTGTTGTGTACGTAGTATATTTGATAGCTCCCGTGCATTCATAGATTGATCCTGTGTGCTCAAAACAAGAGTGCCCCCATTAAGCAAAGCCCCATAAATACCAAATGTAGCACCATCAAACGAAAAACTGGACACTTGCAATATCCGATCTTTTGTCGAGAAATGGATGTAATTTGGCTTTTTAACAACACGTGTAATGTTGTAGTGCATCGTTAAGGTTCCCTTAGGTTCGCCCGTAGAACCGGACGTATACATAATGCATGCTAGCGTATCGGAACCTTGAATAGATGTGAGATTCCCTGTTTCTTTTCCATAATTCCGCTTGTCCATCAAATCCAGTACAAGACTGTCGAGCTCCAATGGGTTGTGGATTGGAAGCCGGGTCAACAGGAGGGTTGCGCCGGAATCCGTCAGCATATAGCGTATACGTTCCTTGGGATATTGCGGATCAATCGGCACATAGGCTCCCCCGGCTTTTAAAATTCCGAAAATCCCGATAATCATCTCCAACGAGCAGTCAACCATGATCCCGACGGGCTCGTCTTTATCTACACCTTTGGCTCGCAAAACATGCGCAAGCTGATTGGCCTGTTTGTTCAGATCGGCATACGTCAAGTGCTTGTCCCCAAATACAACCGCTACGTGGTCCGGTGTACGCTCAACCTGCTCCTCAAACAATTGATGAATCGTTTTCTCCCGCGGGTAATCCGCTAACATACCGTGTAACATGTTTAAGATCATCTCCTTCTCCTGTCAGCCATAATCCAGATATTACATTAGGTTGGATATTTAACTGGAGAAAAAGAAATGACATCAGAGCTTGTTTTTCGACTGAAAATTTCTTTAAAATAAGTATATAGCTACTTCTTGCTCTACAATAAAATACCACAGATTGGTTACTCGACTGGAGGAAAAGAAATGACATCGGAGTGGCAGAGATTACAGACCAAACTGCCGGAATGGGTAGAACAAAGCCGTCATGAGTATATTCATGGCAAGGTAGCAGCATATATTCCCGAACTGTCCAAAGCCCCGGCCGACGCGCTTGGTGTTGTTGTAATGAACGGTGAGGGTGAAACCGTGGTAGCCGGGGATACGGAAATCCAATTTACGATGCAAAGTATTTCAAAGGTATTTACGCTCATTCTGGCCTTGATGGATAATGGAGAGGACGTTGTCTTCTCTAAGGTGGGGATGGAGCCTACCGGAGACCGTTTTAATTCCATGCTAAAATTAGAACTGGTTGAGCCGGGAATTCCGTTTAACCCACTGATTAACGCGGGGGCAATCGCGATCTCCTCTCTGATTCGCGGGAACAGTCCAGAAGAGAAATTTGCCCGTGTTCTCCAATTTTTCCGCCTGCTTACCCACAATGACACATTGGAATATGATCAGGATGTCTACGATTCAGAATCAGCTACAGGCCATTTAAACCGTTCCCTTGCTTATTTTCTAATGGAAAAAGGTATTTTAAGAGGTCATGTGGAGGATGTGCTTGAAGTTTATTTCAGACATTGTGCTGTCAAATTGAACTGTACAGATTTAGCACGTATGGGACTTGTACTAGCCTACAACGGCCGTGATCCGGTGACAGGTATACCGCTGATTCCCCGCCGCTATGTACAGATCGCCAAAACATTTATGACGACATGCGGCATGTATGACGCTTCAGGGGAATTCGCCATTCAAGTCGGACTACCTGCCAAAAGCGGCGTATCAGGCAGTATTATGACGATGGTACCTGGACGCTATGGCATTGGACTGGTTGGACCTTCTCTGAACCGTATGGGAAACAGTACAGCCGGTGTACACTTGCTGGAGACGATGTCTCGGGATTTGGATTGGAGCTTGTTCTAGATATACGAAAAAAGGGTATTCCCAGCCTTTACGGCTTATAGGAATACCCTTTTCTATTTTTGTTGAGTTCCTTCTATGTTACGAGATTTGACCGTTAACCAGTTTAATTTGAATGCGGAACGGATCAGCTACATACTTGGCGCCATCGCGTTCTTGCACTCCATAGCCTGCTGCCTCTAAACGAGCCACAATGGCATTCAATTCATTCTGATCTGGTACGATCAATTCAAAATAATCCAGTCCGGCAGCGTGCTCAGGAGCTGGTGGGGCTCCTTCACCTGCCCATATATTCAAGCCCATATGGTGGTGGTAACCACCTGCGGAAACGAACAAGGCTGAAGAGCCATACCGGCACGTAATGTCAAAGCCAAGCACATCGCAATAAAATTGCTGTGCTTTGAGCAAATTAGACACATGGAAGTGGACGTGCCCGATTACCGTTCCCTCAGGTAGTCCCGGCCAAGGTAAATTCTCGGAAATCGCAACCAAATCTTCTGCATCCACGGGATCTGTTCCCATCATGTAAAATCCATTTGCATCCTTTTTCCACTGATCATGGGGACGATCTGCATAGATTTCAATTCCGTTATTATCGGGGTCATGGATATATAGGGCTTCACTTACATCATGGTCTCCCTGTCCGATTTCAATCTCATGAGCCAGCAGATTACGTAAAGACAGGCCCAGAGCTACACGGTTCGGTAGAAGAATAGCAAAGTGGTATAATCCGGCTGCGGACTGGCGCGGCAGAATAACTGCATTTTCAATATAGTTAAGGATCAGTAACGCATGCTTCCCATCGACAGTCAATTCAGCGGTATCCGCCGTTTGACGCAGTAGCTGAAAACCAACGACCTCTGTATAAAATTGAATAGAACGTTCCAAGTTGCTTACTTTTAATGAAACCTGCCCGATTTTGGTGTTGTCATGAATATATGCTGTCATGAGATTTCCCTCTTTCTACATGGATTGGAGGACTAAAGCTATTCAAAAATTATTGTTCGGTTGACTCACGACGGCCGATCAACGAATCCAGAGATAAGCGAGTCGTTGGTGCAAATACCAGATGAAGTGCTACAAGAATAAAAGCAATATCCAGCTCATAGCCAGCTCCTTGACCATTCCCCATCAACCCGCCGGACAATTTTGCTGTAAAAATAGCGCCGATCAAAACAATCACAAATAGCGCAGATACATAGCGGGTAAGTAATCCAAGAATCAATGCAATTCCGCCGACCAACTCAATCACCGCAATGACATAACCTAAAAATCCTGGAACGCCAATGCTGGAAAACCAGCCTGCTACATTACCCAACCCCATTTGGAATTTAGCAATTCCGTGTACCAAAAACAAAATTCCGAGCGCCACCCGCATAATTGTAGAAACGTTTCTGCTTGCCGAACTCATGTTATCTCTCCATTCTGTTTGTTTTATTACACTCATACAAGCGTATATGAATAATTAATTTATATTACTAATAATTTAGTTAAAAAAATAATAACGTTCGAATCTATACGGCAACATATATGTGTGAATCAAACTCAATTATTAGTAATAGTAATAATTATTTTGTAATGTGAATTTAGCATAAGAAACTATAGTCTGTCAACAAATTATTTGGTATGATAAATAAAAAATTAGTATACATTATATTTCCCAAAAGGAGGAACGCTCAATGGGTATAGGATGCAACATTCGCGCCGCTCGTAAACGTAAAAATTTATCCATCCAGCAAATATGCGAACGAACCGGGCTATCTCAAGGGTTTATGAGTCAAGTAGAAAATAATAAAACCTCCCCTTCCATCGCTACATTGGACAGCATCGCTAATGCGCTGAACGTACCTCTCGCTTTTCTGCTTCTTAAAGATGAGGAACGCATGCAAGTGATTCGCAAGGACGAGCGCCGTAAAACCTTATATGGTAAAAACAAGCTCCAGGTCGATCATTTGGGGGGTCAGGGTAACGTCAAAATGATGCTCGTTGAAATGCCGCCCGGCTCATCTACAGAAGAAGAGCATGCTCATGCAGGGGATGAGATTCATTTTATCTTGGAGGGCACGGTATACGTGGAGCAAGGCGAGGATACAGCTACCCTGGAAGCAGGAGATTCCTTTAGCTGGAGAGCAGCCATCCCCCACTATGTCAAAAATGTGGGAGAAAACAACGCCCGAATTCTGATCTCCGTGTTTCTCGAAGCAAATAATGATGTTTAATAGATATTTACGCAAGCACGAAGCAACAAAAGTACAAATCCTATCGAAAAAAGCGCGTACCGGAAGTATCTTTACTTCAACGATCCGCGCTTCTTATATTTTCATTTGCTATTGCTGCTTTTAACTTATTCCATCACCTGCTGGGCATCTGTACGCGATTCCCACGGCAGCTTGAAGGTTTTCATAATTTGTTTGGTATTAGCCGGGAGTCCAGTTATCGGATCACCAGTAGTACCCAGCAGTTCTTCTTTTTTATCCGTAGTAATACGCCCATAGAAAGTGGTACTGCTGTCTCCCCATCCTGTAGTGAACTCGTAGATCAGCGGCTTATTTATTTTCGGATAAGTTCCCCACTGATTTTTGGCTTTATTCTCCAAAAAACGCCCCAGCGGGTCGTATTCCATTGTAAATTCTTTATCAAAGGGAGCTCCCACATACCCTTGATAGGTGACAATCGGAAAACCGTCCTTCACTTCAATCAGACTCAGCACATCCCCGTTCACTGTAAAATACCGTAATGCTTCACCTTGGGGGAACATGTAGACACTGGACAGAAGCTCAGTGTTAGGACGGTGTGGTTCTATATAAGGATGGACAGAACTTCTGTTTATGCGGATTAACGCTTCGCGTGCTGCCACGAGATCTCCCTCATATATTTGTTCTTTTAGTTTACCGTGAATCGGCGGCTGAATCTGAATCTGTGTATTTGTCTTCTCCAACGTATAACCTAAATCAAGCGAAACATCTCTCAGAGGTATATATACTTCTTCACTTACAACCTCAAAGGTAAGTTGCTGCTGGTTCTTACGTGACCGCTCCTTAAGAACCAAGGGTTCTGCCCACTTTTGTAGCGTAATCTGCTTCTTTTTGACATCCCAGTGGTAGGTTGCACCTACAGCTTCGGCTAAAGATTTAAGCGGAACCATGAGCTTCCCGTCGATCAATAGAGGTTTAGCCTTGCTGTCAATAGGTTGTCCGTTTATAACAATATCTATGAACTGCGTTGATTGAGACGCTATGGCACCCTGTTTAGTAGCTTCGGCAGCCGCCTGATGCATTGTGGTCAAGAGTAAGGATAGCATTAACAAGGCGACAAACAATCGCTGAAATCCTGCTCGTTTTAGCTTCATCATCAGTCTCCGTTCACTGAATGAACTTGTTCATTCCTGACCTATCTCTTTTTGGCTGCGTCAATGTCTCCAGGATTCAAACCTTCCCATATGTTCGGGATACTAACGGTCTCTGGATGCTCAAATACGAGAAACGCAGTCGGCAAATACCGCTCTCCGTATTCAGAAGAAGGCTTGTTTACAATGGCATTATCCTTGACTAGCACCGTTGAAGAACCTCCATCCAGATTAGCACCGATAACTGCTCCATGTTTAAGCAAAATATTTTGCATATCATACAAGTTGGCACCAATGCTGTACCCAGGCTGACGACCGTCGATGGTCACGAATATAATGGCACCGTCAGCTCTTTGCCCCATTGCGGTACGGGGGGCAATTCCCCACCCCTCGCTTGCATTGCGAATCAGACCTTTCCCATTCACGATTAGACGTGGTTGAAAAGTAACCGCTTCTTGCACATTCATTTTGGACAACTCGGACAACGAATAGTGACCGGCTATCATTTTTCCCTGTTTATCAATACCTACGATTTGAACAGAGGCATTTCTACCCATATCATTGTAGTATATCTTACCCTGGGAAATGACAACGCCAATCGGTTTAAAACCATTCCCATTCCAGTTGGGGTCAGCAAAGCCACCGCCATTTACGCCAGCAACAGCCCCCAAACGCTCGACCATGCTAGATACATGTTCTCCCCGGCCGACTTTAGCAGGAACCCCGAGCCTAATTTTAGTGGGGTCATGCACCGTCATAACATAGCCATGATAGTTACGACCCGACACTTCTTCCACTTCAACCAACGGCGTTTGCTGTACTTTGGTGGGTATCAGATCAGGCAAGTTGATTGTATGTCTATCCTTCTCCTCACCCATCTCTTCGAACCGGGCTGAATATTCAGCCACTCGTTTCTTCGCTTCTGCTTCGCCGATAAAATATTTCGCCCAGTGACGATGCTGAGTCGTAATCAGCGTGTCCGCAGCCAGATAGCGCATGTCCTTGCCAGAAGGGGTTAAAAACAACCATGCACCACCCCCAATTCCCGCTAACAGGAATACAATAAAAAGTCGCAGCATAAAGCGACCAAATTTTCCTTTTCGTTTCTTTTTCTTATTTTTCTGCCTGCGAGCTGCTGCACGCTGTGGCAAGACTTCCGGTTTCATTCATCATCTCTCCTGTTTGGTGACTTCTATCGTATTTCATCACTATTGCCCATCAAATGATCCGTAACGATAGGCTGCGACATCTAACGACAATATCATAAACTAATTTTGTAGAATGATAGTGTCAATTTTTTAACAGATTCATCCACTCTGAAAAAGAATACATTAAAAAGCCCTTCACATAAATGTGAAGGACTGAAATGTAGGGGTGATATCCTATTTACGGAGCAGCCTCCGGTTCGAGCAGCATGAACAGCTCTTTCATCTGCTGTCGCTTGAGTTTGGGACTAAGCACGTACAAAGTATCGCCCGGTTCAATCACCGTCGTGCCTCTCGGGGCAATAATTTGCTCGTTCCGAATGATGGCTGTGAATAAAATATCTTCAGGCAACTGTATATCCTGAATCGCTTTGCCCGCAATCGACATTCCTTTTTGTACCTGAATGTGGTTGATTTCCGAAGTGGTTTTTCCCAGAGAAACTAATTCCAGCAGTGAAGGAGATGACGTCTCGTTAGGGTCCATCAAGCCAAGCTTCACCGCTAGCCACGAAATAGTGGTACCTTGAATAATTGCAGAAGTGAGCACGACGAAAAATACAACATTAAAAAACAAAGGTCCTACATCCATCTCATCCAGTAAAGGATAGGTTGCGAGTACAATAGGTACCGCCCCACGCAGTCCTGCCCAGGATAACAGTGTTTTCTCGCGCACAGAGTACCTGGAAAAAAGCAAGCTTAGGAACACGCCTATTGGACGAGCCACGAGCATGAGGATGAAGGAGAGCGCCAAGCTTTGCCATGCAATGCCCAGCAATTGATCGGGAAAGACCAATAACCCGAGCAGGACAAACATCATAATCTGCACCATCCAGGCAAAGCCATTGTTAAAATGAATAATAGATCGCTTGTAGGTCAAGTCGGAATTTCCCAATACAATCGCCATGACATACACCGCCAGCAATCCGCTTGCCTCTAGTAACGATGCCGCCGCATACGTCAAGACCGCAAATGCCAATGCCATCACAGGATACAAACCGGATGAATCAAAATTCATTTTATTAATGGCATATACACCTAAGCGTCCGAGTACAAAACCAACGGCTAAACCAAAGCCCATTTCCCATAAAAATAACAAGATATGTATCCAAATGGATTGCTCAGGGTGATGTATCAGCTCAATCAATGTTACTGTGAGAAATACAGCCATCGGGTCATTACTACCGGATTCCGCTTCAAGCGTCGAGGTAATTCGCTTTTTGATGTTTTTACCTCCTAGAACGGAAAACACGGCTGCCGCATCCGTCGAACCAACAATAGCGCCAAACAGCATGGATTCCATCCAGCTTACGCCTAAAATAAACTTGGCGCAGACGCCAATGACTACAGTCGTAATGATGACCCCCAAGGTTGATAATGACAACGCAGGTCGAATAACTGGCTTAACATCTGCAAACTTTGTCTGCATCCCGCCTTCAAACAAGATTACAATGAGCGCGAGAATGCCAACTAGTTGTGTGATAAAGGCATTATCAAAATAAATAAACTGACTGAGCACCATGCCTACGGCAATAAACAAAACAAGCGCAGGCATACCGAAACGGCTGGAAAATTTGGTAGTCAGCACACCGACCAGCAGCAAGCCGGACAGCAAAAGCACAATCAAATTAATCACGGTTGTCTGTTCCATACGGCTTCTCCTATCTTGAAAATAAATGTTCATTTTTTCGCCTTCTAACTATATACCCTCAAATCACACAGAATACTAATCATAAGTAAAAAAAATTATAGGAGAAAATTAAAAAATCCAGCTCATGGTCTGTGCTAAATCGGCACTCCATAAGCTGGTCTGTAATTTTTATAGGTGTTAAGCTGCGACAATTGCCGTGCTTTAGGCTTTAGGATGAATCATATGCGCCGGTACAACATATTGGTCAAACTGCTCTTCAGTCAGCAGTCCGCTACGGAGTGCCGCTTCCTTTAGAGACAGTCCTTCCGCATGTGCAAGTTTGGCGATTTTAGCGGCATTTTCATAGCCGATATGTGGATTCAATGCTGTCACCAACATCAGTGAATTATTCAAATTGTGCTCAATCTTAGCGAGATCAGGCTCGATGCCGACGGCACAGTTGTCATTAAAAGCAATGATGGAATCAGCCAGCAGATGAACTGATTGCAAAAAATTGTATATGATTACTGGCTTAAACACATTCAGTTCGAAATTCCCTTGACTTGCTGCAAAGCCGATGGCTGCATCATTACCCATGACTTGCGTAACGACCATCGTTAGTGCTTCACTCTGGGTCGGATTTACCTTACCAGGCATAATGGAGCTACCTGGCTCGTTAGCAGGAATCGTGATTTCGCCCAAGCCGCTCCGTGGACCACTAGCCAACCAGCGAACATCATTGGCGATTTTCATCAAATCTGCAGCTAACGCTTTGATTGCTCCATGTACAGCCACCACTTCATCGTGACTGGTCAGTGCATGAAATTTATTAGGTGCAGAAGTGAACGTTTTACCAGTGAAGCCGGAGATTTCCGCAGAGGTTCGGGAACCAAACTCTGGATGAGCATTAATTCCTGTACCCACTGCTGTTCCGCCAATCGCCAGCTCCTTCATATATTGAACCGTATCGACGATCATTCGTTTGCTTTTATCCAGCATGGCATACCAGCCGCTGATTTCCTGACCCAGTGTTAGTGGTGTCGCATCCTGTAAATGGGTTCGGCCAATTTTGATGATATCCTTGAATTGTTCTGACTTCTGTTGAAAAGTCTCTTTCAGCTTATCAATGGCAGGCAACAAACGGTCCTCGACGGCAATAACACCTGCTACATGAAGGGCTGTAGGAAACGTATCATTTGAGCTTTGTGACATATTCACATCGTCATTCGGATGCAGCTTCGCATCTTTTCCCTGTTCTTGAAGCCATTGGCTTCCCAGATGAGCAATCACTTCATTGACATTCATATTGGACTGCGTTCCGCTCCCTGTCTGCCATACAACCAACGGGAAAT